>Ga0070706_100001137_pt1 | contig 28677 bp, 28 predicted proteins | sample KBSK5501metaG_FD_65476 | JGI IMG/M metagenome (GOLD analysis project Ga0070706, IMG submission 65476) | Corn, switchgrass and miscanthus rhizosphere microbial communities from Kellogg Biological Station, Michigan, USA - KBS K5-50-1 metaG | ecosystem: Host-associated > Plants > Roots >... | reverse complement strand
CGCGGTCCGCGCGGTACATCTTGTCCCAAAGCCGGCCGACCAGTAGCGGATCCTCGCCGATGAGGAGTTCAGCCAAGCGGCGGCAGTAGGCCTCGACGGCCTCCGAGCCGCTGCCGCCGAACACCAGCGAGTAGCCCAGCCCCTCCGGGCCGGAATCGCTGTGGATGCGCGTGACGACCAGGCGATGTTCCGGCAAGTCCAGCGCGATGGGCTTGGCGGTCGGGATGCGGAGCGTGAACGTGTCAATGCCGACGATTTTCATGGGTGAGGGCCCTCGCCTGGTCAGCCTTGCATGAAGCTGTTCAATTCCGGCGTGGTCAGGGTGCGGTTGAGGTAGCCGAATGTGCCGTTCTCCTTCACCTCACGGGCGACCTCGACCAGCCCGCTCATCGCAGCACGATAGAGCGAGGTCGCGAGGCTGATCCGCTTGACGCCCGCTGCCGTCAGATCCGCCACGGTGAACGACTTGCCCTGGATGCCGGCCATGAAGTTCACGGGCTTCGACACGGCGGCGCAGACGGCGCGCACCGCCGCGAGGTCGGGCAGGCCGGGCGCGAAGAGCACGTCGGCGCCGGCCTTCTCGAACGCCTGCAGGCGCCTGATCGTGTCGTCCAGGCTGGGGTTCCCGCGCAGATAGCTCTCCGCCCGCGCGGTCAGGATGAACGGAAAGGAGAGCGCGCGCGCCGCCTCCGCCGCTGCCGCCACGCGCTCGGCCGCGAGGCTCAAATCATAGAGCGGCTTGTTCTTGTCGCCGGTCGCGTCCTCGATCGAGCCACCGACCAGCCCCACCTCGGCGGCTAAGCGGATGGTCTCCGCCGCCACGGCCGGCGCATCGCCGAAGCCCTTCTCGAGATCGGCCGAGACGGGCAGATCGGTGGCCGCCACGATGGCACGGGCATGGGCGAGCGCTTCGTCGCGCGTCACCTGGCCGTCGCGCCGGCCGAGGGTACCGGCCGAGGCGCCGCTCGACGTGGCGAGCGCCGTAAAGCCGAGACCGGCGAGGATGCGCGCCGAGCCCGCATCCCAGGGATTTGGAATCACGAATGCGCCTGGACCCTTGTGGAGAGCCTGGAAGCGCGCGGCCTTTTCACCCTGACTCGTCGCCATGAAGTTCCTCCGCCCAGAGACCGCGATGTAGTCGCCTGTCAAGCCATCTTGGCCAGTCGCGCCTCGAGGCGGTCAAAGTTCTGTTCGTTTCCTTCGACGGCGAACGCCTTGACCTTGTCGCATTCAGCCGCAGACTCGAAGCGCATGCGAAAGGTGACCGTGGTCTTGCCGGCTTGCTCGGCGAAGGTGGCCACCACCTGAAATCGCGGACCAGAAACATGGTCGAAGACGATCCGCTCAGGATTCACGACCTCGACAAAGACGCTCTTATTCTGATAGTCGACGCCATCGGGGCCGTGCATGACGAAGCGCCAGATGCCACCCGGCCTCAGGTCGAACTCGTGAAAGGTGTTCGTAAAGCCCTTTGGCCCCCACCACTGCACCAGCTGATCCGGGTCGGTCCACGCCTTGAACACAAGCTCCCGGGGCGCATTTAGCACGCGCGTGGTGACGATTTCTCGATCGGCAGTATTTGTCTTGTGTGCAGTCATCATGCCACCTCCCTGGCGAGGCAGTCCAAGGATTGGCTCCAGCCCTGTTCCATGAGCCCCGACGCTACTTGCCCGTCCAGCGCGGCGGGCGCTTCTCGAGAAAGGCGCGCACGCCCTCGCGGAAATCGGCGCTGCTGTAGGTGGTGGCGATGAGGTCCTCGCCGCCCGTCGCGCGGCGCTGCTCCTGGATTCGGCGGATGGCCTCCTTGGTCACCCAGAGCGTGATCGGCGCGTGCGAGGCGATCAGCTCGGCCAGGGCCTGCACGCGCGCCCCGATCTGATCGGCCGGCACGATCTCGTGGACGAAGCCCGCGGCGTGCGCCTCGTCCGCCGGCATCAGCCGCGCGGTGAAGATCAGCTCCTTGAGGCGTGACGGGCCCAGCAGGTCGAGGAAGCGCGAGTAGGCCTCCATCGAGAGGCAGTTGCCGAGCGTGCGGGCGATGGGCGCGCCGAATTTCGCCTCGGGCGTGGCGATGCGCAGGTCGGAGGCCGCGGCGATCCCGAAGCCGCCGCCGACCGCATAGCCTTCGATCTGGGCGATGACGGGCTTGCGGACCCGCTCGAGCCGCCCCGTGCGGCGCTCGCCGCCGCGCTCGTACTGGATGCCGTCCTCGGCCGTCTCGAAGGCCTTGAACTGGCTGATGTCGGTGCCGGCCACGAAGGCCTTGCCGCCCGCGCCACGCAGGATCAGCACCCGGACGGAATCGTCCGCGTCTACCTCCTCGCAGGTCTCGTAGAGGCGCTCATACATGGCCCAGGTGAGGGCGTTGCGCGCCTCGGGGCGGTTGAAGGTGAGCGTGACGATGGGACCGTCGCGGGTGACGAGGACTTCGCTGGTGTCCACGTGGCAATCCTCCTTGGACCGATCGTCGCGGATTGTATCACCGGGCATAAAATCGTGTTAGCCTACGACGGTTGCCGGTGACGGCGCTGAGACTTCCCCTGGCACGGAGCGCGCCCCCAATGATGGCCCTCGATGGACTCCGCGTGATCGACCAGACGCAGATCATGGCCGGGCCCTTCTGCGCCATGCTGCTGGCCGACATGGGCGCCGACGTCATCAAGGTGGAGCCGCCGGAAGGCGAGCATACGCGCCGTACCGGGGTCGAGATCAAGCCGGGCGTCTCGGCGGCCTTCCTCGCCGTCAATCGCAACAAGCGCGGCGTCACCGTCAACCTCAAGAAGCCCGAAGGCGTGGCGCTCCTCAAGCGGCTGGTCGCGACGGCCGACGTGCTCATCGAGAACTACCGGCCGGGAGTCGCGAAGCGGCTAGGTGTGGATTACGAGACCTTGAGCGTCATCAATCCGCGGCTCATCTACTGCTCGATCTCGGGCTTCGGCCAGACGGGCCCGTACGCGAGCCGTGGCGGATACGACCTGATCGCCCAGGGCATGAGCGGCATCATGAGCGCCACGGGCAGCGAGGACGGCCCGCCGGTCAAGGTGGGCGTGCCCGTGACGGACCTGGGCGCCGGGCTCTTCGCCGTCGTCGGCATTCTCTGCGCCCTTCGCGCCCGGCGGCTGACGGGCCGCGGTCAATTCGTGGACACCTCGCTCTTCGAGGCCGGCCTGGCGCTCTCCCAGTGGGAGGCCACCGAGTACTGGTACACGGGCGAGGTGCCGCGCAGGCTCGGAACGGCCCATCGTCTCAATGCGCCGTATCAGGCCTTCAAGGCCAGCGACGGATACTTCACGGTGGGAGCGGCCAACGAGCGCCTCTGGCCCCGCTTCATGGGCCTCCTCGGCCTCGAGGAGCTCACGCGTGACCAGCGCTTCAATAATCTCGCGGGACGCGTGCGTCACCGGGGCGAGCTCGAGCGACTGGTCGAGGAAGTCACGCGGCGCGAGCCGCGCGCCCACTGGCTCGAGCGCTGCGAGAAGGCCGGCATCCCCGCCGGGCCGATCTACAGCGTGCCCGAAGCGCTCGACGACCCGCACGCCCGCGCCCGGGGCATGGTGCAGGAGTACGAGCACCCGCAGGTGGGGCGCGTCAAATCGCTGGGCAATCCCGTGAAGCTCTCCAGGACGCCGGCCGCGACGCGCAAAGCCGCGCCGGTTCTCGGCGAGGACACCGACGCGGTCCTGGGCGAGCTCGGCTACGGCCCGGCCGAGATCGCCCGCCTGAGAGCGCAGGCCGTCATATGATCCGTGAAGTGCCGGGCCGCAAACCCCGCATTCATCCGGGCGCCTTCGTGGATCCCTCGGCGCAGGTGATCGGTGACGTCACCATCGAGGAGGGCGCCAGCGTCTGGCCCCTCACTGTGCTGCGCGGCGACCAGGACAATTACGTCACGCTGGGCCGGAACTCCAATGTCCAGGACAATTCGGTGCTGCACGTAACGCCGCAATTCCCCTGCATCGTGGGCGCGGGCGTGACCATCGGCCACCGCTGCGTCGTGCACGCCTGCACCATCATGGACAATGTCCGCATCGGCATCGGCGCCGTGGTGCTCACCGGCGCGGTGGTGGAAGAGGGCGCTCAGGTGGGCGCGGGCGCGCTCGTGCCCCCCGGCAAGGTGGTCCAGGCGGGCTGGCTCGTCATGGGCGTGCCGGCCAAGCCCGTGCGCAAGATGGAGGCCGACGAGCTCGAGGACATCCGGCGCAACGCGCGCGAGTACCTGGCGCTCTGGCAGCGCGACTATCAGCCTCCGCAGCCGAAGGAGGTCGCGCCGTGAAGCCGCTGGAAGGCATCCGCGTCATCGACCTCACCCAGGCCATGGCGGCGCCCTTCTGCACGCTGAACCTGGCCGACATGGGTGCCGACGTCATCAAGATCGAGCCGCCGGGTCAGGGAGAGCCCACGCGCCAGCTCGGCTACGCCCAGCAGAACGGCCACAGTGCCACCTTCATGACGATCAACCGCAACAAGCGCGGCCTCACGGCGGACCTCAAGCGCCCTGAGGGAGTCGAGATCATCAGACGGTTGGCGAAGACCTCCGACGTCTTCGTCCAGAACTACCGGCCCGGAGTCGTCGAGCGGCTGGGGCTCGGCTATGAGGCCCTCCGCGCCATCAACCCGCGGCTCATCTACTGCGCGATCTCGGGCTTCGGCGGCACGGGCCCCTATGCCTCGCGCGGCGGCTATGACCTCATCGCCCAGGGCATGAGCGGCATCATCAGCGTGACGGGAGATGAGGACGGCCCGCCGGCCAAGGCGGGAGTGCCGCTGAGCGATTTGGCGGCGGGACTCTTCGGCGCCTACGGCATTCTCTGCGCCCTCGAGCATCGCGAGCTGAGCGGCGAAGGGCAGCTCGTGGATACCTCGCTGCTCGAGGCGGCGATGGCGCTCACGGTGTGGGAGTCGAGCGAGTACTGGGTGACGGGCAAGGCGCCCAAAGCCCTCGGCTCCGCTCATCGTCTGTCGGCGCCCTATCAGGCACTTCGCGCCAGCGACGGCTACTTCACCGTGGGGGCCAACACTGACAAGCTCTTCGAAAGCTTCTGCCGCGCCATCGGCCAGCCCGACCTGATCGAGGACGGACGCTTCACCGCTGGGAGCGGGCGGCTGGAGAACCGCGCGGCGCTGATCGCTGAGATCGAGAAGACCACGGCGGGCGAGACGCGGGCCCATTGGCTCGAGCGGCTGGATCGCGACGGCGTGCCCGCTGGACCTATCAATACCTATCCCGAGGCACTGTCCGATCCGCATGCCCTGGCCCGCCAGATGGTGGTGGACTTGGTCCATCCCGGCGCCGGGGCCATAAAGGCTCTGGGAGTTCCGGTGAAGCTCTCAGAGACGCCGGGCGCGGTAGACCGGCCGGCACCTCTGCTCGGGCAGCACACCGCAGAGATCCTGTCGGATCTGGGTTATACGGAAGCCGAGCAGAGGGCGCTCAGGGAGCAGGGGATCGTCTAGCTGATAGAGGCCTGGCAGCGAAGGTCGAAATCCTCCTCCATCTTCCGGTATTTGGTTTCGATCCCCGCCCTGATCTTTTGCCACTTTGCGTCAAAGCGGCGCTGCTGTTCAGCCCGGCAAGCGGCCTGTCCCGGGCCGGCCGGACAACGGCCGAAAGCATTCCAAAGCGCCTCCCGATGGACATCCTCCGCCCACTCGAATTCGGCCAGCCTGAGCTTGGCGATAAAGTTGCGGGACTGGACGGGGCGGGCGCAGTCGAGGTCGGCCTGCGCCATTAGCAAAACGCCGGTCAAAGCCAACCCGATGAGTCGGCCCGCCATCAAGTTTCCCATAGTGCGACTTGCTCAGGGAATGGGCCGTAAACCCTTGTCTTCCCGAGCGAAGTGCTTGACACCCCCTAGAGCCTCGGCTAGACTCTCGCCACTTCATCGCTCCGGCGTGGCGGTAATCCCCCAGCGGTCGGAACAGGGCCTGGACGGGTGTGGAGACTCTCTCCAACGGCATAGGCGAGTTTCGCTTCACGGATCCCGATGTGATCCGCGCCTGGATGCGCGATCACAAGAGCCGTGACTTTGTCGACAAGACCTCGACCGAGGCCGAGGCCGTCTCCCGCTTCGTCAAGGATGGGGATTACGTCTCCTTCGACTTTTCCTCGTTCACCCGCGGGCCGCTCTGCCTCATTCGCGAGATCATCCGTCAGGGCCGGCGGAACCTCTGGTACTGCGCCAAGTTTACCTTGATGGAGTCCACCCTGCTGGCGGCGGCGGGTGCCGTCTCGAAGATCGACGTGGGCTTCATGGGTCTCGGCGAGACGCTCAACCGGGCGGTGGAAGCGGGCCAGATCCAGGTGAGCGAGTGGACCAATGGCACCCTGACGCTGCGGCATCAGGCCGGCGCCATGGGCGTGCCCTTCCTGCCGACGCGCGCCCTGCTGGGATCCGACACGCTGACCTACTCGGGAGCCAAGGTGGTCCGGGACCCGTTCGGCGGCAAGCCCGTGGCCCTGGTCCCGGCGCTCAATCCCGAGGTAGGGCTCATCCATGTGCATCAGGCCGATGTCTACGGCAATGCGCGCTGCTTCGGGCCGGGCGTCTCGCCGCTCGAGACGGCCATGGCCTCGCGCCGGGTGATCATCAGCGCCGACGAGATCATCGATCATGACGACATCCGCCGGGATCCGGCCAAGACCACGATCCCGTACTACATGGTGGATGCCGTGGTCTTCGCCCCCTTCGGCGCTTACCCGGGGGGCGTGCAGGGGCTGTACGAGATGGACTTCGAGCACTTCGGCGAATACAACACGCTCGAGCGCCAGGGGCGGCTGAAAGAGTACCTCGACAAGTACGTGTACTCGGTGGGCTCCAATACGGAGATGCTGGAGAAGCGGGTGGGGCTCGAGCGGCTCAATGGCCTGCGCCGGCGCGCGACCATTCGCGAGGGCTACCGGTGACCGCCGCCGCGGTGATCGAGCGGGCGCGCGAGCGCGTCGGGGCCGGGGATGCCTCCCGAGACCCGTTGCCTGCTTTTCGCGGTCGAGGGAGGCGCCCCGGAACCGGCGCTGCTCGCCGGAATCTACCGGAACTCAAGCGATGACGGTGGCGTTCACCGAAGCGGAGTTCATGATCGCGCTCTGCGCGCGGCTGCTCGAGGACCAGAAGACCGCCTTCATCGGTTTCGGCATGCCCCAAGTTGCCGCGATTCTGGCTCAGCGGCTGCAGGCGCCGCATCTGGTCCAGGTTTTCGAGTTCGGCGCCATCGGCCCCGAGCCACTCACGCCCTTCGTGCGCAATACGATGGGCGGGCCCAGCAACTGCTACCGTTCGCTGGCCTTCACGACCATGAACCAGATCTTCGCCCAGGCCCAGCTCGGGCTGATCGACTACGGAGTGCTGGGCGCCACCCAGATCGATCTTTACGGCAATATCAACTCGACGATGCTGGGGTCGGACTACCGGAAGCCGAAGAAGCGCTTCCCCGGCTCGGGCGGCGCCAACGAGGTCGCCTCGTTCTGCTGGAAGACCATCGTGATCATGATGCACGAGAAGCGCCGCTTCGTGCCCCGCGTGGACTTCGTGACCTCGCCGGGCTATCTCGACGGCACGCCCGACGCGCGCGAGCGCGCGGGGCTGCCCGCCGCCACCGGGCCGTGGCGGGTGGTCACCTCCAAGGCGCTCTTCGGCTTCGACGAGGACACTCACAAGATGATGCTCCTCGGCGTACTTGAAGGACTCCATCCAGAGGACGTGCTGGCCGACATGGACTTCAAGCCGCTGGCGGCCAAGACGGTCGAGCGACTGGCTGCGCCCAGCGAGAGAGAGCTGAGCATCCTGCGCGAGCAGATCGATCCGGGCAGGACGATCATCGGGAGGACCGCGAAGGTATGACGGCGATCACGACCGCACCCGAGAAGAGGCCGGCAGCCCCGCAGGTGGCGGCACTTGACCCCGCGCTCGACACGTTCCCCAAGCTGGTCGCGCGCAATGCCACGCGCTGGCCGGAGAAGGTCGCTATTCGCGAGAAGGATCTGGGCATCTGGCAGTCCTACACGTGGAAGGACTACCTCGACCAGGCCCGACTGATCGCGCTCGGGCTCGCGTCGCTCGGCTTCGCCCGCGGAGACAAGACTGCTATCGTCGGCGACAACCGGCCCCAGCTCTACTGGGCCATGATGGCCACTCAGGCGCTGGGCGGCGTGCCCGTGCCGCTCTACCAGGATTCCATCGAGAAGGAGATGCAGTTCATCGTCGACCATGCCGAAGCCCGCTTCGCGCTGGTCGAGGACCAGGAGCAGGTCGACAAGCTCCTCCACGTCAAGGAGCAGTGCCCGCGCCTCGAGTACATCATCTACGACGATCCCCGCGGGCTGCGGCACTACAGCCAGCCATTCCTCATGAGTCTCGAGCGGCTGCAGGAGCTCGGCAGCAAGTTTGCCATGGAGAACCCGACCTATTTCGAGGACCAGATCGCGACAGGACGGGGCGACGACATGGCGGTGATCTGCTATACGTCGGGGACCACCGGAGTCCCCAAGGGCGTCATGCTCTCGCACAAGAACCTCATCGTCACCGCACAGACCGCGGCGACGCAGGAAGGCCTGCGCCGGGATGACGAGGTGCTCGCCTATCTGCCCATGGCCTGGGTGGGGGACCACGTGTTCTCCTACGCGCAGTGCATCCTCACCGGCTTCGCGGTGAACTGCCCTGAGAGCGCGGCAACGGTGCTGCAGAACCTGCGGGAGATCGGGCCCACCTACTTCTTCGCTCCACCGCGGATCTTCGAAAGCATTCTCACCAATGTCATGATCCGCCTCGAGGACGCCGCTTGGGCCAAGCGGAAGCTCGTCCACTTCTTCCTCGATGTTGGCCAAGGGATCGAGCGGCGGCGGCTTACCGGGCGGCCGGTGCCCTTGAAGCTCCGCCTCCTGTACGCATTGGGGCGTCCGCTGGTCTACGAGCCGCTGAAAGACAACCTCGGCATGCGACGCGTTCGCCTGGCCTACACGGCCGGCGAGGCCATCGGCCCCGAGATCTTTCTCTTCTTCCGCGCGCTCGGGATCAACGTCAAGCAGCTCTACGGCATGACGGAGTCGAGCGTCTTCGTCGCGATACAGCGCGATGGCGAGGCGAGACTCGACACGGTGGGGACGCCGATTCCAGGGGTTGAGATCCGGATTTCAGGAGAGGGGGAGGTGCTCTTCCAGAGCCCCGGGACGTTCCAGGGATACTACAAGAACCCGGACGCCACCCGGGAGATGATGGAGGACGGCTGGGTCCACACCGGAGATGCGGGATTCATCGACCACGACGGGCAGCTCAAGATCATCGATCGCGCCAAGGATGTCTCCCGGCTCGCGGACGGCACGCTCTTCCCGCCGAAGTACATCGAGAACAAGCTCAAGTTCTCGCCCTTCATCAAGGAAGCCATGTGTGTCGGCCAGGGGAGCACCTACGTGAGCGCTCTGATCAATATCGACTTGGCGGCTGTCGGCAGCTGGGCGGAGCGACGGAACGTCCCGTATACGAGCTACACCGACCTCGCCCAGAAGGCGGAAGTCTACGACCTGATCTATCCGGAGATCGTTCGGGTCAACAAGAGCCTCAGCGAGGACGAGCTGCTGCGAGGAGCGCAGATCCGCAAGTACCTCATCCTGCACAAGGAGCTTGACGCCGACGATCAGGAGATGACCCGGACCCGCAAGCTGCGACGGCGGTTCATCGCGGAGAAGTACCAGACCCTTATCGACGCGCTCTACTCAGATGTCGACCATGTCGCGGTCGAGGCGAAGGTAACCTACGAGGACGGGCGGACCGGAATGATCCGCGCCGACGTCAGGATCCGGGACGTAGAGACGCTCGGAGCTCCGGGAACGCCGTGACACCCGGCGGGCGCTTCTGGGACAGGCTCAGGTTCATCGAGGCGCTCGAGACACTCGACGTCGACTTCTCCAAGCTCGCGTTCTCCTCGAAGGAGGACGTTGACGAGTTCTACGACGAGGTGGATCGCCTGCTCCAGGGGACCAGCCGCCGCTGGTACTTCCTCGTCAACTACGCCGGCTGCACGATCGCCGAAGACGTCTGGGATCACTTCGGGGAGCGCGGCAAGCACTCGAACATCACCCACGGCCTGGGCACGGTGCGCTTCGGCGTGTCGGCGCCGATGCGCGAGACCATCCGCGCGCGGGCGATGTTGGCGCAGTTCCGGGCCAATGTGTTCGAGACCCGCGAGGAAGCGCTCGCCGCTTTGGCAGAGCTGCGGAAGCGCCGCGTGGTCACGGGCGTGTCATCCACGGAAGGGCTGCTCCAGGTCCAGGACGTGGCGGTGAGGTTCGGCGGCATCCAGGCGCTGCGCGGGGTCAGCTTCGAGGTGCAAACCGGCGAGATCTTTTCGATGATCGGTCCCAATGGCGCCGGAAAGACGTCGATGCTGAACGTCATCAGCGGCTTTTACCGCCCCGAGCGGGGACGGATCGTCTTCAAGGGGGAGGATCGGACGAACCTCAAGGCGTACGAGGTGGCCGAGCTTGGCGTCGCGCGGACGTTCCAGAACGTGGCCCTCTTCAAGGGCATGAGCGTGCTGGACAATATCATGACCGGGCGGCTGCTGAAGATGCGCGGCAGCTTTCTGTTGGACGCGCTCTGGTGGGGCCCGGCCCGGCGCCAGGAGCTCGAGCACCGCGCCGCGGTCGAGCGCATCATCGACTTCCTTGAAATCGAGGCCATCCGCAAGGCCCCGGCGGGCCGGCTGCCCTACGGCCTGCAGAAGAGGGTCGAGCTCGCTCGGGCGCTCGCGGCGGAGCCCACGCTGCTGCTGCTGGACGAGCCGATGGCGGGGATGAACGTGGAGGAGAAGGAAGATATCGCCCGATTCATCCTGGACATCAACGACGAGTGGGGGACCACGATCATCCTCATCGAGCACGACATGGGAGTGGTGATGGACATCTCGAGTCACGTGCTGGTGCTGGACTACGGCGCGAAGATCGCCGAAGGCAGCCCCGGCGAGGTGCGGACGGACCCGGCGGTGGTCCGGGCCTATCTTGGGGAGCCGCAGTAGGGGCGCGCGATGGAACTCCTCTACGGTGTCTTCGTCGGGCCGTTCCGGGACATGCTCACGGCCCCCACGTTCCTGGTCGAGGTCCTGATCGGCGGCATTGCCGCGGGCCTCATGTACTCGCTGGTGGCCCTGGGATTCGTCCTGATCTTCAAGGCCTCGGGCGTGTTCAATTTCGCCCAGGGCGTCATGGTGCTCTTCGCCGCTCTGACCCTGGTCGGGCTGATGGAGCGGGGCGTCCCGATCCCCTTCGCGCTCGCCCTGACGATGCTGATCATGGTGGCACTGGCCTTCGCCATCGAGCGTGTCGTGCTGCGGCCGCTCGTGAACCAGGAGCAGATCATCCTGTTCATGGCGACCATCGGGCTGAACTTCTTCCTCGAGGGCTTCGGCGAGCTGGTCTGGGGAAGCAATGTCAAGAAGCTCGACATCGGCATCCCGGACAGCTCCTTCATGGTGGCGGGAGTGCAGATGAACAAGCTGGAGATGACCGCCGCCCTCACCTCCGCCGTGCTGGTGGCGATCCTGGCGGTGTTCTTCCAGAAGACCCGGGTGGGCCGGGCGCTCCGGGCCGTTGCAGACGACCACGAGGCGGCGCTCTCCATCGGTATCCCGCTCAATACCATTTGGGTCGTCGTCTGGTCGGTGGCGGGCCTGGTCGCCATCGTTGCCGGCATCATGTGGGGCGCCAAGAGCGGGGTGCAATTCAGCCTCTCGCTCATCGCGCTCAAGGCTTTGCCGGTGCTGATCCTGGGCGGATTCACCTCCGTGCCTGGCGCCATCGTGGGCGGGCTCATCATCGGGGTGGGGGAGAAGCTGGCCGAGGTCTACTGGGGCCCGCTGGTCGGCGGCGCCATCGAAAACTGGTTCGCCTATGTCATGGCGCTCACATTCCTGCTGTTCCGCCCCCAGGGCCTTTTTGGGGAAAGGATCATTGAGAGGGTCTAGCCCGTGATCTACCGCGAGGCCGGCCAGTTCAAGACGACGTATGCCAGCGACCAGGCGGTCTTCCCCATCGCTCAGGACCGCTGGGTCGTTCTGCTTCTGCTGCTCGCGGCCTTCGTGCTGCCTCCACTGATGGCCAATGAATACTGGCTCCAGGCTGTCCTGATCCCCTTCCTTATCTACTCGCTGGCCGCGATCGGGCTGAATCTCCTCACGGGCTACGCTGGGCAGCTCTCGCTCGGCACCGGGGGGTTCATGGCCGCTGGCGCCTACGGCGCGTTCAAGATCACCACTGCCTTCCCTGGGCTCAATGTCCTGCTTGTCTTCGTGCTCTCGGGTGTGATCGCCGCACTCGTCGGCGTCGTCTTCGGCGTGCCGAGTCTGCGGATCAAGGGCTTTTACCTGGCTGTGGCCACGCTGGCGGCCCAGTTTTTCCTCTTGTGGCTCTTCAACAAGGTGGCGTGGTTCACCAACTACGCCTCCTCGGGCACCATCACGGCGCCACCGCGCACCGTGCTGGGCCTCATGGTCACGGGTCCCGCGGCGACGGCGACCGCGCGGTACCTCACCGCGCTCGCCCTGGTGGTTCTTTTCGCCGCGGTCGCCAAGAACCTGGTCCGGGGACGGGTCGGCCGCTCCTGGATGGCGATCCGTGACCGGGACATCGCGGCGGAGATCATCGGCGTGCGCCCGCTGCGCACCAAGCTGCTCGCCTTCGCGATCAGCTCGTTCTACTGTGGAGTTGCCGGGGCCGAGCTCGTCTTTCTCTACCTCGGGAGTGTCGAGACGCTGGCCTTCGACATCAACCTCTCGTTCCTCGTCCTGTTCATGGTCATCATCGGGGGCCTCGGCAGCATTCTCGGCTCCTTCCTCGGCGCGGCCTTTATCGTGCTCGTACCGATTTTCCTGACGAACGTACCCGAGAAGATCGGCCTGGGTCTTCCCGTGGCGCTCCAGAAGCAGGTCGAGCTCATGGTTTTCGGCGGGCTCATCCTGTTCTTTCTGATCGTCGAGCCGAACGGGCTCGCTCGGCTCTGGCAGATCACCAAGGAGAAGCTCCGGTTGTGGCCGTTCCCCCACTGAGGAGACGGCCGCGGACCCGAGCGAGGAGATGGCTGTCGCTGGATCGCGGTAGCGGATGGGGTCGGGCCTCCCGCGCATTGGGCCGGGAGGGATCATCACTTGCCATACTGGAGGAGAGCATGAAAGCAAGAACATGTCTGATCGCGCTGCTGATCGTGGCGCTCGCCGTCGGGCCGTTGGCGGGAGCTGCCTTCGCGCAGGCCAAGGAGATTTTCTTCCCGCTGCTGGTCTACCGCACCGGAGCGTATGCGCCCAGCGGTGTGCCGATCGCCAATGGCTTCGTCGATTACTTCGCCCTGCTCAACGAGCGGGATGGAGGCATCAATGGCGTCAAGGTCGCGTGGGAGGAGTGCGAGACCCAGTACGCGACGGACAAGGGCGTCGAGTGCTACGAGCGGCTCAAGGGCAAGGGCGCGGTCGTCACCAATCCGTACGCTACGGCCATCACCTATGCGCTCATTCCGAAGGCGCCGGTGGACAAGATCCCGGTGTTTTCCATGGGCTACGGCATGACCGCCGCCGCCGACGGGCGGTGGTTCCCCTGGGTGTTCAGCTTCCCCACGACCTACTGGAGCCAGGCTTCCGCCGTCATCCGCTACATCGGCCAGAAGGAGGGCGGGCAGGACAAACTCAAGGGCAAGAAGATCGTCCACGTCTTCCATAACAGTGCGTATGGCAGAGAAGCCAATCCGACGCTCGAGGAACTGTCCCGCCGGCTCGGCTTCGAGCTGACCCTACTGGCGGTTGACCATCCCGGCCAGGAGCAGAAGGCCACGTGGCTCCAGGTCCGTCGGATCAACCCGAACTGGATCTTCATGTCCGGCTGGGGCGTGATGAACCAGGTCGCCATCAAGGAGGCGGTGGCCATCGGCTATCCGATGGATCACTTCATCGGCAACTGGTGGTCGGCGAGCGACGCGGATGTCGTGCCGGCCGGGGACGGCGCCAAGGGTTACATCGGCGCGACCTTTCACGCGCCGGGCAGCGGCTTCAAGGTGCATGCGGACATCATCAAGTTCGTCTACGACAAGGGCAAGGGCGCCGGCGAGAAGGGGCGCATCGGCGAGGTGCTCTACAACCGCGGCGTGGTCAACGCGATGCTCAGCGCCGAAGCGATCCGCACGGCCATGGGCAAGTACGGCAACAAGCCGCTCACCGGCGAGCAGGCGCGCTGGGGGTTCGAGAACCTCAACCTCACCGAACAGCGCCTCGACCAGCTCGGCATGAAGGGCTTCACGCATCCCATCAAAGTCAGCTGCGAGGATCACGAGGGTGGCGGCCCCGTGATGTTCGAGCAGTGGGACGGCAAGAAGTGGACTGTTATTTCGGACTGGATCCCGACGATGCGCGAGGTGGTGCGACCGAAGCTCGAGGCGGCCGCCGTCGAGGAGGCCAAGAAGCTGGGCTACACGATGCGTGATTGCTCGAAGGAAAAGTAGCGCCGTGCCGATCGACGTCGCCATGCGTCGTTCTCGGTCGGGGCAGACCCTCAACGTACAAACGCGTACGCCTCGGGTCTGCCCCTTCCTCGGGCCTCGCCTGACTCGTCGCTCGCCCCGACGCTCGGCAGTCGAGGTGACGCGCCGTGAGTGACGTCGCCCGGCCGCTGCTGGTGGTCAACAACATCGAGGTGATCTATGACCACGTGATCCTCGTGTTGAAGGGCGTGTCGCTCCAGGTCCCCGAGGGGGGTATCGTCGCCCTCCTCGGGGCCAATGGCGCGGGCAAGAGCACCACGCTCAAGGCCATCTCCGGCCTGCTCCGAACCGAGCGTGGAGACGTGACGAAGGGAGGCATCGAATTCCAGGGAGAGCCGATCCACCGGCACGGCCCAGCCGAGGTGGTCCGGCGCGGGGTGGTGCAGGTCATGGAAGGTCGGCACGTCTTCGAGCACCTGACTGTCGAGGAGAACCTGCTCACCGGCGCCTACACGCGGCGCAACGGCAGCACGCTCAAGCAGGAGCTGGAGAAGGTCTACGGATACTTCCCGCGGCTGAAGGAGCGTCGGAACAGCCAAGCTGGCTACATCTCGGGCGGTGAGCAACAGATGCTCGCCATCGGCCGCGCGCTGATGGCGCATCCCAAGCTCATGCTGCTCGACGAGCCGTCCATGGGGCTGGCGCCCATGCTGGTCGCGGAGATCTACGAGATCGTGGCGCGGCTGAATCGGGACGAGAAGGTCGCGGTGCTGCTGGCCGAGCAGAACGCGACGATGGCTCTCCGCGCGGCGCAGTACGCCTACGTCATGGAGAGCGGCCGCATCGTCCTCGACGGCGATCGAACGACGATCAGCGAGAACGAGGACATCAAGGAGTTCTACCTGGGGCTGAGCGGCGTCGGCCAGCGCAAGAGCTACCGCGACGTGAAGCACTACAAGCGCCGGAAGCGGTGGCTGTCGTGAGCGCCCAGCTGGAGATCCTCGACGTCTATAAGTCCTTCGGCGGGGTCCAGGCGGTCACGCGCGTAAGCCTGGAGGTGCGGCGGGGCGAGCTCCTGTCGGTGATCGGGCCCAATGGCGCCGGCAAGACCACCCTGCTGAACATGATCAGCGGCTTCTATCACCCCGACGCTGGCCGCATCGTGATGGACGGAAGCGACATCACGCACCTTGCGCCCAGCGGTGTGGCCGAGCTGGGCGTGGCCCGCACCTTCCAGAACATCGCGCTGTTCAAGGGCATGACCGTGCTCGACAACCTCATGCTGGGCCGCCACGTCCACATGAAGTCGGGCGTGCTGGGCGCCTTCGTCTACTGGGGGCTGGCCCAGCGAGAGGAGGTTGCGCATCGCCGCTTGGTCGAAGACATCATCGACTTCCTGAAGATCCAGGATCTCCGCAGGCGCCCGACGGGTTCCCTGCCGTACGGTCTCCAGAAGCGAGTAGAACTTGGCCGAGCGCTGGCACTGCAGCCGAAGATCCTCCTTCTCGACGAGCCCATGGGCGGGTGCAATCACGAGGAGAAGGAGGACATGGCCCGCTTCGTGCTCGACGTCAACCAGGAATGGGGGACCACCGTGATCCTGATCGAGCACGACATGGGCGTCGTCATGGATATCTCCGACCGGGTGGCCGTGCTCGACATGGGTCACAAGATCGCGGAGGGTACGCCCGACGACGTGCGCGCGGATCCGCAGGTCATTAAAGCGTATCTCGGCGAGGTGAAAGGAGCCGCGAATGGCGCGGGCCGCCGCTGAGCTGACCACGCTGCCCCGCCTGCTGCGGCGCAACGCCGCCGAGCTCCGCGATCGGCCGGCGATCCGCGAGAAGGACCGCGGCATCTGGCAGACGCATACCTGGGCGCAGTATTACGACCACGTGCGCGACTTCGGCCTCGGCCTCGCCGCCCTGGGTTTCGCGCGCGAGGACAAGCTCTCGGTGATCGGCGACAATCGGCCGCGGCTGTACTGGGCCCAGATGTCGGCCCAGTGCCTCGGCGGGATCTCGGTGCCGGTCTATCAGGACTCCATCGCCCGCGAGCTCCAGTATGTCTGGAGCCACGCCGAGGTGTCGGTCATCGTCGCCGAAGACCAGGAGCAGGTAGACAAGATCATCTCGCTGCGGGAGCAGCTGCCGGCACTCAAGTTCGTGATCTACGACGACCCGCGCGGCATGAGCCACTACCGCTTCGAGTGGCTGCGCTCGTTCGGGGACGTCGAGGAGCTCGGCCGGAAGTTCGGCGCCGAGCACCCCGGCTACTTCGAGGGCGAGGTGGACAAGGTCCGCCCCGAGGACGTGGCCATGATCGCCTATACCTCGGGCACCACCGGCAATCCCAAGGGCGCCATGCTCACCCAAGCCAATTCCGTCGCCACGGCCTGGAGCTTCATGGAGTCCGAGGACATCCGGCCCACCGACGAGTGGCTGGCCTACCTGCCCATGGCCTGGGTCGGGGACGCCTTCTACACGCTCGTGCTCAGCCTCGCCGTCGGATTCTGCTGCAATTGCCCCGAGAGCCCCGAGACCGTGCAGCGCGACCTGCGTGAGCTGGGTCCGACCACGCTGCTGGCGCCGCCGCGGATCTGGGAGAACCTGTTGACGGGGGTGCAGGTGAAGGCGGCCGATGCTCCGTGGCTCAAGCGCCGGATCTTCGAGCGCTTCCGCCGGGCGGCCGAGACGGCCGAGATCCTCCGCGCCGACGGCAAGCCCATCCCGCTGGGGCTGCGGCTGGCCTGCCTGCTCGGCGAGTTCCTCGTGTATGGTCCGGTGCGGGACCAGCTGGGACTGCGCCGGGCGCGCTGGGTCTACACCGGCGGCGCGCCGCTCGGGCCCGACACGTTCCGCTTCTTCCGCTCCTTCGGCATCAACCTCAAGCAGGCCTATGGGTCCACCGAAGTGAGCGCGCTGGTCTCGATCCAGCCCGACGCTGAGGCCAATCCGACGACGGCCGGCCGGCCCTGCCCGGGCATCGAGGTGAGGATAGGCGAGCGGGGCGAGGTCCTGGTCCGGAGCAAAGGCGTCTTCAAGGGCTACTACAAGGCCGATGAGGCCACGCGCGAGGTCGTGGACGCCGAGGGCTGGTTCCACACCGGCGACGCGGGCTTTCTCGACCCGCGCGGGCACCTGGTCATCATCGACCGCGCCAAGGATGTGGGCTCGCTCGCCGACGGCACCCCCTTCGCCCCCCAGTTCATCGAGAACAAGCTCAAGTTCAGCCCCTTCATCCGCGAGGCGGTGGCCTTCGGCCATGACCGGCCCTTTGTCTGCGCCATGATCGCCATCGACCTGAGCACGGTCGGGAACTGGGCGGAGCGCCGGGGGATTCCGTATACGAGCTACATGGACCTGAGCCAGAAGTCCCAGGTGGTGGAACTGATCCGGGAGGAGATCGCCAAGGGCAATGTGACGCTGCCCGAGGCCGCCCGCATCCGCCGGTTCCTGCTGCTCACCAAGGAGCTCGAAGCCGACGATGCCGAGATGACGCGCACGCGGAAGGTGAGACGCCGCTTCATCGCCGAGAAGTACGCGGCCGTGACCGAGGCGTTTTACTCGGGCCGCGACGAGGTCGAGCTGGCGACCTCAATCACGTACGAGGACGGCCGGCAGGCGAACATCCAGTCCCGCGTGCGGATTCTCGACGTGGAGGCCGGGGTGCCCGCTCATGTTTGACTGGCAGTTCTTCGTGCTGCTGATGTCCAACGGCGTGCTGATCGGCCTCATGTACTCGCTGATCGCGCTGGGCTTCGTGCTGGTCTACAAGGCCACCGACGCCCTCAATTTCGCCCAGGGCGAGTTCGTGATGATCGCCGGCTTCCTGGTGGCGGTAGCCCTGGGAATCTGGGGCGCGCCGCTGTGGCTCTCGGTCTTGGTGGGGCTGGTCGGGATGATCGGCTTCGGCTTCGGCCTCGAGCGGGTGGTGCTGCGGCCGCTTATCGGCCGCCCCATCGTGGCCGTGATCATGGCGACGATCGGCCTGGCTGCCGTGCTGCGGGGCTTCGGGCCGCTCGTCTGGGGTGCCGAGACCCGGCCCCTCGCCCTGCCAATCCCGGACGAGCCGCTGGTCTGGGGCCCGCTGTTCATTCCGCCCATTCAGCTCCTGGGCGCCGTGGTGAGCCTCCTCTTCCTGGCCGGCTTCGGCTGGTTCTTCCTCAAAAGCCGCAAGGGTATCGCCATGCGCGCCGTCGCCGACAACCAGCAGGTGGCGATGGCCATGGGCATCAACGTGGAGCGCTACTTCGCTCTGGCCTGGGCCATGGCCGGCGTCGTGTCGGCCCTGGGCGGCATCGTGTGGGGGAGCCTGCTGGGCGTGGATGTGCACCTGGCGCTGGTCGGCTTCAAGGTCTTCCCCGTGGTGATTCTGGGTGGGCTCGACTCGGTGCCCGGCGCGATCGTGGGTGGCCTGATCGTCGGAATCGTGGAGAACGTGGCGGCCGGGTACATCGACCCGTTTGTCGGCGGCGGGACGAAGGACTTCGTGCCCTATGTGCTGATGATCGTCGCGCTGATGGTCCGCCCCTACGGGATCTTTGGCAAAGCGATCATCGAGCGCGTGTAACGGAGATGATTCGTGAGCGGGATCGGCAAACCGGGCGGGTGGCGCCGCGGGCCGCGCCCTGCGATGGGCGGAGTGGGCCCTCCGAGTCCCGTCCGCCGCTCGAAGAGCGACGTTCGGGCGAGTGGGTGACGGAGCCAGTCGCAGGGCGCGGCCCGCGGCGACAGGACCCGCTCGCCTCACGGATGTGGCGTTCGTGAATACTGGGGACTAGGAGAATGATTCACCGGGAATCCGGCATCCTCAAGACGACGTACGAGGCCGACATGGCCCTCTACCCGCTGCCCATCGCGCGCTGGACCGTGGCGGCCATCGCCCTGTTCATGTTCCTCGTGCTGCCGCTGAGCGTGGACGACTACTACCTGTCCATCGTCAACCTGATCTCGATTGCCGTCATCGGCGCGCTGGGGCTCAACATCCTCGTGGGCTACACCGGGCAGATCTCCATCGGCCACGGCGCTTTCATGTCCGTGGGCGCCTACACGGCGGCCAATCTGGCGGTGCGGTTCGGGATGCCGTTCTGGATCGCGCTGCCGGCGGGCGGCCTCATGGCGGCCCTCGTCGGCGCGGTGGTGGGGATCCCGTCGCTGCGCATCAAGGGACTGTACCTGGCCATCGCAACACTGGCGGGCCAGCTCATCATCGAGTGGACCATCAACCACGTGACCTGGATCAGCGGCGGCGTCCAGGCATCCATCCAGGTGCCGCGGCCGGATCTGTTCGGCCTCCCCATCGCGACCCAGCGGCAGATGTACTTCTTCCTGCTCGTGTTCGTGGTCTTGGCTGTCGTCGGGACGCTCAACCTCATTCGCAGCCGGATCGGGCGCGCCTTCATCGCCATCCGCGACCACGACATCGCCGCCGAGATCATCGGCATCGACATCTTTCGCTACAAGCTGCTGGCCTTTGCAGTGTCGTCCTTCTATGCGGGCGTGACCGGGGTCCTCTACACCTATTACCTTGGCATCGCCAACTACGAGCAGTTCCAGATCACGGTGTCCATCGACTACTTGGCCATGATCATCATCGGGGGACTGGGGTCGGTGCTGGGCTCGATCTTCGGGGCGATCTTCGTCACCCTCCTGCCCATCGTGATCCGCCTGACGATGGAGTCGTTCGGCGACCTGCTCTTCTCGCCCGGCGCCGTGCTCAACACGATCCCCAATCTGCGGCTGATCCTGTTCGGCGTCCTGATCATCTTTTTCCTCGTGGTTGAGCCCGAGGGGCTCAACCGGCTGTGGCGCAATATCCGGAGCTACTTCCGTGTCTGGCCCTTCGCGTACTGAGGTGCGCGAGAAAAGGAGAATACCCATGCGGAGAGCCCTCGCCATCACGCTCGGTCTCGTGCTTGCCGTCGGCGCGTCGCTCGCCGGCCCGGGCACGGCCCAGGCCCAGAAGGAGATCGTCATCGGGATCCAATGCGACCGGACGGGTGCGACCCAGACCGTGGGCGTCTACATCTGCCCGGGCGCGCACGACTACATCAAGCTGGTGAACTTCAGAGGTGGCGTCGAGGGCCACAAGATCAAGGCCATCGAGATCGACCACGAGTACAAGGTGCCGCAGGCCATGGAGGCCTATGAGCGCCACAAGAAGGAAGGCGCCGTGAGCATCTTCCTCTACGGCACGCCGCAGACCCAGGCGCTCACCGCCAAGCTCACGGAAGACCGCATCCCCGGGACGTCGCCGGGCTTCGGCACCGCGGCGGCGGCTGACGGGACCAAGTATCCGTTCATCTTCCCGATCGCGGCGACGTACTGGTCCCAGGGCGCGGCGGCCGTGAAGTTCGCGAAAGACCAGCTGGGCGGCAGCCTCAAGGGCAAGAAGATCGCCTTCATCTACTTCGACAATCCGGCGGGTCGCGAGCCGCTGCCGGTGCTCGAAGATCTGGCCCAGGTCGAGGGCTTCCAGCTCAAGACCTTTGCCGTGCCACCACCGGGCATCGAGATGGGCGCCCAGGTCCTGGACATCGCCCAGCGCTTCCGCGCCGATTTCGTGATCGCGCATCTCTTCGGACGCTCGCCGTCGGTGTCAATCAAGGAGCTCAAGCGCGCGGGGTATCCGCTGCGAAAAGTGGTGTCCTTCGTCTGGGGCTCGGCGGAAGCCGATATTGAGGCCGCCGGCGGCTGGGCCGTCGCCGAGGGCTACAACACCATGCAGTTCGCGGGCGTGGGGCCGAACTACCCCGTCCTGAACGAGATCCGCGAGATGTACAAGAAGGAAGGCAAGGAGCCGCCCAAGGAGATGGCCTCGACGGTGTACTACAACCGCGGCGTGCTCATCGCCGCGCTCCATGTGGAGGCCATCCGGAATGCGCTCAAGGCCAAGCCGGGCGGCAATATCACCGGCGCGGACGTCAAGGCCGGCTTCGAGAAGATCAAGGGGTTCACCATGGGCGGGTTGGTGCCTCCGCTCGAGATCTCGGCTACCGACCACGAAGGCGGCGGCTGGGTCCAGATCTTCCAGGTCAAGGGCGGGAAGTTCGAGAAGCAGACGGACTGGTTCAAGTCCTATCCTGAAGTCATCGCGAAGCACGTGAAGGCGGCCAAGTAGTGAGCCACGCCCGGCTGGCGCGGGGGCCGGGGCGCCCCCGCTCGACCACGAAAGGCAGGCAACGGGTCTCGGGGGGCATCCCCGACCTCCACGCCAGCCGGGCCTGAGAGCTCATGCTTGTTCTTAACAATATCGAGGTGATCTACGACGGGGTGATTCTCGTCCTCAAGGGCGTGTCGCTCACCGTTCGCGAGGGCGGCATCACGACCCTGCTCGGCGCCAATGGCGCGGGCAAGACCACCACGCTGAAGGCCATCTCGGGGCTGCTCCGCACCGAGCGGGGCGAGGTGACGAAGGGTTCCGTGGAGCTGGCCGGCGTGCGCATCGATCGGCTGCAGGCCTACGAGATCGTCAAGCGCGGCGTGGTCCAGATCTTCGAAGGACGGCGCGTGTTCGAGCACCTGACCACGGAGGAGAATCTGGTGGCCGGCGGCCACGTCCAGAGCGACCGCGCGCGCGTCACCGAAGGCATCGCACGGGTCTACGAGTATTTTCCGCACCTCAAGGAGCGCCGCCACGTCCAGGCGGGCTATCTGTCGGGTGGCGAGCAGCAGATGCTGGCCATCGGGCGGGCGCTGATGTCCAGCCCGCGCGTGATGCTCCTCGACGAGCCTTCGCTGGGGCTGGCGCCGATGCTGGTCGAGGAGATCTTCGAGATCGTCCGCCGGCTGAACCAGGAGCAGAAGCTCACCGTGCTCCTCGTGGAGCAGAACGCGACGCTGGCGCTCGCCATCGCCGAACACGGCTACGTGATGGAGAACGGCCGCATCGTGCTCGAGGGAAGCGCCGACGCGCTCCGGGAGAACGCGGACATCAAGGAGTTCTATCTCGGGCTGACCGAGGTGGGCGCGCGGAAGTCGTACCGCGACGTCAAGCACTACAAGCGGAGGAAGCGGTGGCTGTCGTGAGCGCCAAGCGCCTCGGCGGCTTCTACGACAAGCGAAAGGAGACGATGCCGGCCGAGGCGCGCCGGCGCTACCAGGACGCGTGGATCGCGGCGCTGGTCGAGCATGCCTGGGCCAAGGCGCCCGGCGTCCGCCGGCGCATGGAAAAGACCGGGCTCACGCCCAAGTCGCTCAAGAGCGTGGACGACCTGGCGCGGCTGCCAGTGATCAAGAAGGCTGAGATGCCCGATCTGCAGCGCGCGGACCCGCCCTTCGGCGGCTTCTGCACGGTGCCCATGGCCCGGGTGCGCCAGATCTTCGTCTCCCCGGGGCCCATTCTCGAGCCCATCGGTCCCGACTTCGCCTGCTGGCATGCCGAAGGAGGGCTCTTCGCCGGCGGCTTCCGCCGCGGCGACATCGTACTGAACACCTTTTCCTATCACCTCACGCCGGCCGCCCATATGCTGGACGAGGGACTCGAGGTGCTGGGCTGCACCGTGGTGCCGACGGGCGTGGGCAATACCGACACCCAGGTCGCCATCGCCAAGGCCGTCGGAGCCACGGGCTATCTCGGCACGCCGTCCTTCCTGATGACGATCCTCAAGCGCGCGGGGGAGATGGAGGCCGGCCGGCTGCCGTTCCAGGTGGCCCAGGTGGGCGCCGAGCCTTTCCCCGAGTCCATGCGCCGCGCCTTCCAGGACGAGCACGGGATCATGGCCCGGCAAGGGTTCGGCACTGCGGACCTCGGGATGATCGCCTACGAATGCCCGCAGGCCAGCGGGATGCATCTCGTGGACGATGCCATCCTTCAGGTCTGCGACCCGCAGAGCGGTGAGCCGCTGGCCCACGGCCAGTTGGGCGAGATCGTGGCCACGGTGCGCCACGAGGGCTACCCAATGCTCCGCTTCGGCACCGGCGACCTCACGGTCGTGGACGCAAGCCCGTGCCCTTGCGGCCGAACGGCCCCGCGCATGCTCGGCTGGCGCGGGCGCACGGACGAGGTGACCAAGGTGCGGGGGATGTTCATTCATCCGCGCCAGGTGGACGAGACCGTGGCCAAGGGCGGCGGGGCCGGGCGCGCCCAGGCCGTGGTGACGCGTGACGGCCACGACGACGTGCTCACGCTGCGCGTGGAGCTCGGGCCGGGCAAGGATGCCGGGGCCGCATCGGCCGCGCTCACCGCGGCCATCCGCGACGTCATGAAGCTGCGCGGCAAGGTCGAGGTCGTGCCGGCCGGCACGATTCCTGAGGGCGCCAAGAAGGTCGATGACCAGAGGAAATGGGACTAGTGCCGTGCCAAGCGCCATCGGCGGCTCGCAAATAGGGATGCTGAGACCGGTAGCTCCTGTCGCCGCGGGCGGCCCCGCACGGCCGGCTCCGTCACCCACTCGCCCGAACGCGCTCTTCGAGCGACGGACGGGACTCGGGGGTCCCACTTCGCACAGCCGCGCGGGACTGCCCGCGGCGCCACCCGCTCGTCTCAGCATGAACATTTCAGGGGCCCGGTGAAAATCTTCAACGAGCAGCACGAGATGTTCAGGCAGGCGGTGCGGAGTTTCGTCCAGCGCGAGGTCGAGCCGCACATCGAAGAATGGGAGCAGGCGGGGCAGATCCCCAAGTCCATCTGGCCCAGGATGGGCGAGCTGGGCTTCCTGGGCGTCGAATACGACGAGAAGTACGGAGGCGCGGGCGCCGATTTCCTGACGACGGCCGTGCTCTGCGAGGAGATCGCGCGCTCGCGCTGTGCCGCCCTGGCCATGGCCGTGGGCGTGCAGACCGACATGTCCTCGCCTCATCTCTACTGGACGGGAAGCGAAGCCCTCAAGGAGAAGTACCTGCCGGGCATCTGCCGCGGCCAGTCACTCTGCGCTATCGCCGTCACCGAGCCCGGCGGCGGCTCGGACGTGGCCGCCATCCGGACCCGCGCCGTCCGGGACGGCGACCAGTACGTGCTCAATGGCTCCAAGATGTTCATCACCAATGGCGTGCTGGCCGATCTCTACTTCGTGGCCGCGCGGATCGAGCGCGGAGACGGTACCCAGCGTCACAAGGGCATCTCCATGTTCCTCGTCGAGCGGGATACGCCGGGCTTCGCCGTGAGCCGCAAGCTCGACAAGATGGGGATGCGGGCCTCGGACACGGCCGAGCTGGCCTTCCAGGACATGCGGGTGCCGGCCGGGAACCTGCTCGGGCAGGAAGGCAAGGGCTTCTACGAGGTGATGCGCATCTTCCAGCGGGAGCGGCTGGTGGCGGGGCTGCATTCCATCGCGGGTTGCGACCGGGCGCTCGAGGACACCATCGCCTACGTCCAGCAGCGGCAGGCCTTCGACGAGCCGCTCTCGAAGAAGCAGGTCATCCGGCACAAGCTGGCCGACCTGGCCACGCTCATCGAGGCCGGCCGGTGGCTGACCTATGCGGCATGCCTCCGCTTCCAGGAGGGCCAGGACGCGGTGAAGGAGATCTCGATGGTCAAGCTCTTCACCGCGGAGATGGCGCAACGGGTGGCCTACGATTGCGTTCAGCTCCACGGCGGCTATGGCTATATGCGCGAGTACCCCATCGAGCGCTTCTTCCGTGATGTCCGGCTGATGACCATCGGCGGCGGGACCTCCGAGATCATGAAGGAGATCATCGCCAAGCAGATGAATCTCTAACCCGTGCGACTGGCCGAGCGCGTCGCGATCGTGACGGGGGCCGCCAGCGGCATCGGCCGCGGCATCGCTCTCGCGCTGGCCCGCGAAGGCGCCCGCGTGGCCGTGCTCGACCTGAACGAGGCCGGCGCGGTCGACACGGTCGAGGCCATTACCAAAGAAGGCGGGCAGGGGGCCGCGTGGCGCGCGGATATCAGCGACAAGCCCCGGGTGGACGCCGTGGTGGGCGAGATCCTGGCGCGCTGGGAGGCCGTACACATCCTCGTCAATAACGCGGGGCTCGATCGCGTGGGCCCCTTCGTCGAGTCCACAGAGGCGGACTGGGACCTGATCCTGCGCGTGAACCTCAAGGGGCCCATCGTCTGCACCCGCGCGGTGCTGGACGGCATGATCCGGCAGGAGTACGGCAAGATCGTCTCCATTGCCTCCGACGCCGGACGGGTCGGCTCCACGGGCGAGGCCGTCTACTCCGCGGCCAAGGGCGGCATCATCGCGTTCACCAAGACCATGGCGCGCGAGCTCGCCCGCCACCGCATCAATGTCAACTGCATCTGCCCGGGCCCGTCGGACACGCCGCTGTTCCAGAAGGAAGTCGTCGCCGCGTATCCGAAGCTGGCGGAGAGCCTCAAGCGCGTGATCCCGTTCGGCCGCCTGGGCACTCCCGAGGACATCGCCCCCGCCGTGATCTTCTTCGCCTCCGAGGAGTCGGGCTACATCACGGGGCAGACGCTGTCTGTGTCCGGCGGCCTCACAATGGCGTGATTCCGGACTTCGTCGCCGTCGGTCATGTCACGCTGGACCGCACGGCCGGCGTGGTCCGGCCCGGCGGCGCCGCCTACTATGCGGCCATCACGGCCCACCGGCTCGGGCTTCGCGTCGGCGTGCTCACGTCCTTCGGCCCCGATTTTCCGGCCGATGCCCTTCCCCCCGGTGTCGAGATCCTCAACCTTCCGTCGGACCGCACGACCATCTACGAGCTCAAGCCGCTGCCCCGCGGCCGCCAGCTCACCCTGCGCGCCCGCGCAGAGGATCTCGAGGCCTCGCGGCTGCCGGCCGAATGGCGCGCGGCGCCACTGGCGCTGCTGTGTCCCATCGTCAATGAGGTGGATCCCGCCTTCGCGGCGGCATTTCCCGATGCCTCGGTTGGCGCTGACGCCCAGGGCTGGCTGCGCCGGCGCGGGCCCGGCGGGGCCGTGAGCCCGCAGGAATGGGAGGACGCTGGCCTGGTCCTGCCCCAGCTCCAGCTCCTCGTCGTCAGCGACGAGGACGTGGCCGGCCTCGAAAAGTCCGCCCTCGAATGGTTTCAGCAGGTGCCGCTCGGGGCGCTCACGCAGGGCCGCCGGGGCGCGCGGCTCTTCGTCAATGGCGAGCTTTACCACGTGGAGGCGGACCCGGCGCGCGAGGTGGACTCCATCGGCGCCGGCGATGTATTCGCGGCCGCGCTGCTGATCGAGTACAACCGCAGCGACGATCCCTGGGATGCGGGCGCGGCGGCGGCCTGCGCGGCATCGGCCAAGGTGGAGGCCGCGGGCGCCGCGACCATCCCGGACCGGCCGGCGCTCGAGGCGCGTCTCGCGGCCTACTGGCGACGCCAGCTCGCCTGAGGGCGCCGTCGGCTTGCCCGCTGCCCGACGCCGGGGCTACACTGAGCGCGAGGGATCGAATCGAGCCCCATGACGGAGCGACGCATCCGAATCACGGCAGGGTCGATCGCGGCCGATGCCGCCCTCAATGACTCGGTGACGGCGGCCGCGGTGTGGGAGGCCCTGCCGCTGTCGGTGCCCGGCGAGACCTGGAGCGACGAGATTTACTTCAGCATTCCGGTCAAGGCGAAGCCGGAGTCGCCGCGCGAGACTGTCGAGATGGGCGACTTGGGCTACTGGCCCCCCGGCTCCGCCTTCTGCATCTTCTTCGGCCCCACGCCGGCCAGCCGCGGCTCCGAGATCCGGCCGGCGAGCCCGGTGAACATACTGGGCCGGGTGCTCGGCGATTCCACGGTGTTCAAGAAGGTCCGCTCCGGGACCACGGTCCGCGTGGAGCGGGCATGAGGAGGCGTTCATGAAGATCTTTCTCGATACGGCCAACGTCACGGAGCTGCGGGAGGGCGTGGCCATGGGGGTGGTGGACGGCTGCACCACGAACCCGAGCTTGATCGGCAAAGAGAAGCGCCCGTTCCGGCCGCTCGTGGAGGAGATCTGCTCCATCGTGCCGGGGGACGTGAGCCTCGAAGTGGTGGCCACCGACTTCGAGGGCATGCTCAAGGAAGCGAAGGAACTGGCGCAGGTGGCGAAGAACGTGGTGGTCAAGTGCCCGCTTACCAAGGACGGCATCAAGGCCGTCAAGCGCCTCACCGACGAGGGACTTCGCGTCAATCAGACCCTCTGCTTCTCGGCTCCCCAGGCCCTGCTCTCTGCTAAGGCCGGCGCCTACTACATCAGCCCCTTCCTCGGCCGCCTGGACGACATCGGCGCGGTCGGCATGGACCTGATCCGCGACATCTGCGAGATCTACAGGAACTACGGCTTCAAGACCCAGGTGCTGGCCGCCTCGATCCGCAATCCGATTCACGTGATCGACGCCGCGAAGGCGGGAGCCCACGTGGCGACCATGCCGTTCAGCGTGCTGGAAATGCTGATGAAGCATCCGCTGACGGACATCGGCCTCAAGAAGTTCCTGGACGACTGGAGCAAATCCGGCGCGAAAATCTAGCGGTAGGGCGGAGGTCCTGGCGTCGCGGGCGGCCCCCCGCGGCCGGCTCCGTCACCCACTCGCCCGAACGCAGCTCTTGCAGTGCGAGCCGCAGGACGTCGCGGGGCTGGGGCCCCGCCGTCCGAGGCGAGCCATCCAAAATCTGCGGACGGGACTCGGGGGTCCCACTTCGCGCGGCCGCGTGGGGCCGCCCGCGACGCCACCCCCGTCCCACCTAAGTCGGCGTTCGTGAGATTCTACCCTTCTTGAGCCCGAGGTCCGTATAACTGGGTGAGCCATGGACACGGATAGGCGGCTGATACAGCGGGTGGCCAGGGGGGACGAGGCGGCCTTTGCCGATCTCGCCCAGCGCTTCGGTGGGCGGCTTCTGGCCGTGGCGGGGCGGCTGCTGGCCTCGCGTCCGGACGCCGAGGACGCGGTTCAACGCGCCCTGCTCCAGTGCTATACGGGCGCGGCCGGCTACCAGCCGCGCTGGGCCGTCTCGACCTGGCTCTATCGCATCCTCATCAATATCTGCGTGGACGAGCTGCGCCGCCGGGGCACGCGGGCGGCCGTCGCCGAGCGCTCGGCGGCCGTGGCCGTTCTCGACGCCTCGACCAATCATCGCCCGCCGGGCGCGTACATGGATCTGCATCGCGCCCTCGAGCGCGTACCGCGCGAGGCCCGCGTGCTGCTCGCCCTGCGCTACGTGGACGGCCTGTCCTATGGTGAGCTCGCAAGGATCCGCGGAATCTCGGTCAATACGGTCAAGAGCCAGCTCGCGCGCGGCAAATCCCTGCTGCGTGCCGAGCTCGGGAGACGAGGAGCCCATCATGATTAAGGGCAAGACGCAAGATAGGCTGGACGACCTGCTGACGGATT
>Ga0070706_100001135_pt1 | contig 28768 bp, 20 predicted proteins | sample KBSK5501metaG_FD_65476 | JGI IMG/M metagenome (GOLD analysis project Ga0070706, IMG submission 65476) | Corn, switchgrass and miscanthus rhizosphere microbial communities from Kellogg Biological Station, Michigan, USA - KBS K5-50-1 metaG | ecosystem: Host-associated > Plants > Roots >... | reverse complement strand
ATCAGTGTCCACGAGGGCCTCCAGGCTCAGCGTCGGGTTAGCAACGCCGATCTTGGACACCCTCGCCCTCTCCGTCACGTAACGACACACCTCATGATCAGTAAGGAATCATTCGTCTAGAGCGCCCCGGCGGCGCAAGCAAGCAGAGCGCCCCGGAGGCGAGCGGGAGAATACAGCTCCGTGTGACGATGGTGACATGCGGATCGGCAGCACGATACCGACCAACCTCTTTGTCGGCACGCCCCAGCGCCCCCTCCAGATCGTCCGCGTCACGCTGGTCAATGACGCGCCTGGCGTGGAGAGGGCCGGGCCGATCATCGTCCGCGTCGAAGGGGCGGGAGTTGCCACGCCCATTCCGTTCGGTATCTCTGGTGTTGCTCCTGGAGCGCAAGCCGAGGCGGAGGTGCCGGTCTCGATCGCGGCGCCCCATGGTCCCGGAAGCCGGCTGCCGGTGACAGTTATGGCCGAGACGGCGACGCGGCGGTGCGAGGCTGAGGCTGAGATCACGGTCGCCGATCCGGGCTGGACGATGTGGATGGTCAGCCATTTCCACTACGACCCGGTGTGGTGGAACACCCAGGGGCAGTTCACCGAGGCGCGGCTGCTCCTGCCGGGCGAAGACGGCGAGTTGCCCGAGGTCCGCACCGCGTTCGATCTGGTGCGGCTGCACCTGGACGCGGCGCGGCACGACCCGGACTACAAGTTCGTGCTGGCCGAGATCGACTACCTGAAGCCGTACCTCGACGCGCACCCGGAGGACCGGGCGGACCTGTTCCGGCTGGTCGCCGAGGGCCGCATCGAGATCGTCGGCGGCAGCTACAACGAGCCGAATACCAACCTGACCGCCGCGGAATCGACCATCAGGAACGCGATCTACGGCCTGGGCTACCAGCACGGCGTGATCGGCGGTGACATCCGGGCCGCCTGGATGCTCGACGCGTTCGGGCATGACCCCGGCTATCCCGGGCTGATGGCGGCGGCTGGGCTGACCGAGTCCGGCTGGGCCCGGGGCCCGTTCCATCAGTGGGGCCCGCTGCGGACCGTCGGTGACAACCGGCGCATGCAGTTTCCCAGCGAGTTCGAGTGGGTCTCCCCGGACGGCGGCGGGCTGCTCACCAGCTATATGCCGAACCACTACGGGGCGGGCTGGGCGATGCACCACGCGGCCGACCTGGCCGGGGCCGAGGCGGAGGCGCTGGCCCAGTTCGAGTTGCTCGCGCCGGTGGCGGCCACCCGCAATGTCCTCCTCCCGGTCGGCGCCGACCACGTCATCCCGTGCCGCTGGGCGACGGCGATCCACCGGGACTGGAACGCCCGTTACGTCTGGCCGAGGTTCGTGACCGCGCTGCCGCATGAGTTCTTCGCCGCCGTGCGCACCGACGCCGCGCGGCGGGACATCTGGCTGACCCCCCAGACCAGGGACATGAACCCGGTCTACCCGGGCAAGGACGTCTCCTACATCGACACCAAGCAGGCGCAGCGCGCCGCCGAGACGGCGGTGCTCGACGGCGAGCGGCTGGCCACGCTGGCGTGGCTGGCCGGCGCGCCCTACCCGGCTGAGTCGCTCGACAAGGCCTGGCGGCAACTGATCTTCGGCGCGCACCACGACGCGATCACCGGTACCGAGTCCGATCAGGTCTACCTCGACCTGCTCGGCGGGTGGCGGGAGGCCTACGAGCGCGGCGACCGTGCCCGCATAGACGCCGCCGCACACCTGGCCCGGCTGGCGGACACGCGGCCGGCCCAGCCCTCCGATAAGCCGCTGCGCGCCGTGGCCGTGTTCAACACCCTCTCCTGGCCCAGGTCCGGAATGGCCCGCATCAGGCTGGGGTTCGACGCGCCTGGCCCTGGATGGCTGGCCCTGCGTGAGGCATCCGGGAACGACGTGTCGTTCCTGGCCGACGGGGTGCGCCGGCACCCCGACGGCACGCTGGCCGAGGTCAGCCTCACCTTCCGGGCGGCGGACGTGCCGGCCGTCGGGTACCAGACGTACTGGGTGACCGGGTCCGCGAAGCCTGCTGACGCGGCCGCGGCCTGGCTGGCCCAGCCAGGCGCAATGATCCAGAACGAGATGTTCCTGGTCGAGGCCGACGCCGCACGGGGCGGCACGCTCAGCCGGATCACCGACAAGCGCTCGGGCACGGAACTCCTCCGTGGCCCGGGTAACGAGCTCATTCTCCAGGAGGAGTACGACTACCACCCCCGATGGGGCGAGGGGCCCTGGCTCCTGTCCCCCAAGGGCCCTGGCACGGGCTCGGCCGGCACCAGCGCCAAGGTCACCGCGCAGCGCTGCCCGCTCGGCAGCAGGCTGATCGCCGAGTTCAGCCTCGGCGATATGCGCATCACCCAGGAGACGCTGCTCTGGGACGGGGCGGACCGGATCGCGTTCCGCACGCACGTGGATGGCTCGATCGGCGCGGATCGGTTGCTGCGGGCGCGGTTCCCGGCCCGCGTGCCCGGCGGGCTGCCCGTGTACCAGGGCGCCACGGCGGTGATCGGCCGTCCGTTCGGCACGGCCGACGCCGATGCCGCCGAGCACGCCTTCACCCTGGACAACCCGGCGCACGAGTGGTTCGCTCTGGGCTCCACCGCCCGGGTGGACCTGACCTCACCAGCTGGCGGCCGCCGCAGCTGCGCCATCGGGGTGGCCGAGGTGATCCTCCCCGCGCCGGCGAGCCCGGGCGGAGCGCCGGCGCCCAGCCCCCCTTCGCTACCTGACGACCTGCGGAGGGCCGTCCGTCACCTGGTCGTGTCGCTCGCCGCCCGCGGCGTCACGGCCACCTGCTCGGCAGCGGACGGCCCCCGGTATGGCGCGATCGATCTGGATTCCAACCTGCCCGATGTCCGGATCGCGCTGGGCGGCCCGGAGCACAACCCGTGGACCGCGCGGCTGCTCGCCGAGGCCGGCCCCGAGTTCGCCGCCGCCCTGGGCGCCGCGGGCGCCGCGCGGGTGTGGGTACCAGCGGAGCGCCCCCGTGACCTGGTGTTCGTTCCAGGAGCGGACGTCCGGGGCCCCCGCGACCTGCCTGTCCTCATCGTGACCGGCGGTGACCTCGCGGCGGCGGTCATGGCGGCCGCCGAGGACCTGGCCCATTCGGTGATCGAGGCGGCTGCGCCTGGTCTTGCCGACCCGGATCCCGCGCTGGCCGACTATTCGGTCGCGCTGCTCAACCGGGGCACCCCGGGCAGCCTGGTCAGCCCGGACGGCGCCATGCACATCGCGCTGATGCGCTCGTGCAGCGGCTGGCCGTCGGGGGTGTGGATCGACGGCGACAAGCGGACCGTACCGGATGGGAGCAGCTTCGCCTGGCAGCACTGGAGCCACACCTTCGAGTACGCCCTCGCGGCCGGCCCCGGCGACTGGCGTGCCGCCGGCTTCCCCGTGGCGGGCCAGGAGTACAACCATGACCTGCTGACCTGCGAAACCGACCTGCACCCCGGCCCGGCGGGCGCAATCTCCAGCCTCTGCTCGGTGCGGGCCTCAAATTCAGGGCCGGCCTCAAATTCAGGGCTGGCCTCAGATTCAGGGCTGGCCGCGGACGCGGCGGGTCCGCCGGCGATGCTGGCCGCGCTGAAACCGCGCCGGAATCCGCTCGCCTCCGGCCGCCCCGGGGAGCCGCGCCGGGAAGACGGGGTCACCGTCCGGCTGCGCGATGCGGCCGGCGGTGGGCCAGCGCGGGTGGAGTTGCGCCTGGCCAGCGGCATCAGCGCGGCAGTCGTCACCGACCTGCTGGAGGACGCCGATGGCGTGGCGCTGCCGGTCGAGGGAGGCGCGGTGATCGCGGAGGTACCCCCGGCCGGAACCCTGACGCTCGCGCTCACGCTGCCGGCCAGCCCAGTCACGGCCAGCCCAGTCGCGGCCAGCCCGGTGCCGGACAGCCCAGTCGCGGCCAGCCCGGTGCCGGACAGCCCAGTCGCGGCCAGCCCGGTGCCGGCCAGCCCACTGCCCACCAGCCCGGAGCCGGCCCAGCCCGTGTTCGCCCGGTACTGGCTGCACGGCAAGGGTCCGGCGCCCGCCGGGAACGTGCCGGTCGCCGTGCACCTCTCCCCGGCGCGAGTCGCCCTGCTCGGTTCCGCGGCCGGGCGGGTTGAGCCCGGGTTGCCGGAGGGGGCGCAGGTACGGCTCACCGTCGCCGGCAGCCCGGTGCCCGCCTCGGGGGTGGCTGAACTCGATGTGCCGGATGGGCTCGCGGTTCACCCAGCGGGCCCCTTCCCCTTCCGGCTGCCCGCGCGCGGGCACGCCCTTTGGGACCTCACTGTGCGCGGGCGGCCTGGCGCGTCGGCCGGGCGCTACTTCCTCGCCGCACGGATCCATGACGACCTTGGCCAGGTCCTTGAGGACGTCACGACGGTGACGCTGGGTGAGCCGCCCGCGCCAGCCCTCGATCTGCCCATCGAGGAGCTGCTCCCCCTCCTGGAGGCCGATCTGCGGGCCATCGGGGCCGAGATCGACGCCGGGCTCCTGACCCGGGCGCTGTCCCTGCCCCCAGGCGGCCAGGGCGAGTTGGCGGTGCGGGTCGGCAACCGGGCCGCATCCCCCATCCGCGGCGAAGCTCAGCTGCTCTCCCCGTTCGGCAGCTGGGGCGCGGTATACCCGTGGACGCACGGTTTCGCAGTGTCGCCGGGGAGAGACATCACTCTCCGTTATCATGTCACGGTGCCCGCAGATGCCCGACGGGGGACGCAGTGGTGGATTCTGCTCAAGCTGATGTATTTCGGTCGGCTCTGCTATACGGACTGTGTGCCCGTTTCGATCGTGTAATGAGAGAATCGAGCGACGCGAACGCCAAACGCCACGACGAAGCAAACGATCCCGAGAGGCCATGACATCCGCAATTCCAATCGCCTCCGGCAACCTCCCGGCGGAGCCCAATAGTTTCGTCGGCAGGGAGCGTGACCTGGCCGAGCTTGCCCTCATGCTCGGCGAGGTCCGTGCGCTGACGCTGTGCGGTCCCGGCGGCATCGGCAAGACCCGGCTGGCCCTGCGGCTCGCGTGCGAGCTCGTGCCGGATTACCCGGACGGCGCCTGGCTGGTGGAACTGGCCGATACCGCTGACCCCGCCCTTGTCACCCGGCGGGTAGCGGCCACGCTCGGCGTCCGTGAGGAACCCGACCTGCCGCTGGCGGAGACCCTCACCGAGGCGCTGCGGGCGCGGCAGCTGCTGGTCATCCTGGACACCTGCGAGCATGTGGTGGGCGCTTGCGCGGAACTCGTCCAGCGGCTGCTGGCAGGCTGCGCGGGGCTGCGGGTGATCTCGACCAGCCGGGAGCCGTTGCGGGTGCGGGGCGAGACTGTATGGCGGGTTCCGCCGCTGGCCTTGCCGGGCAGCCTGGATGGCCCCCCGTGGGCCCGGCACGAGGCGCTGCGGTTGTTCGCGGAGCGGGCGTCGGCGGCCAGGTCCGGGTTCGCGCTCGCGGCGGACAACGCCGAGGCGGTGGCCCGGCTGTGCCGGACACTGGACGGCATGCCGCTGGCGATCGAGCTGGCCGCCGCCCGGATCCGGGCGCTGTCCGTGGAGCAGATCGCCGACCGGCTCGGCGACCGGTTCCAGCTGCTCGCCTCGGGTGACCGTACCGCCCCGCCCCGGCAGCAGACACTCCGGGCGGCGGTGGACTGGAGCTACGAGCTGCTCATCCCGCCCGAGCAGATCCTGCTCCGGCGGCTGTCGGTGTTCGCGGGCTGGACCCTGGAGATGGCCGAGGGAATCTGCGCGGACGAGCAGATCCCGGCCGGGCTGGTGTTCGATCTCATGGCGAACTTGATCGACAAGTCGCTGGTCACTTTCGAGCTCGAGGCCTCCGGGGACTCGCGTTACCGGCTGCTCGACACCATCAAGGAGTACGCGAGCAGCAGGCTCGCTGCCTCAGGGGAGGAAGCCACGCTGCGCGCGCGCCATCGTGACTTCCTGCTGCACTTCGCTGAGGACGTGGTGGCGAAGGCGTTCGTCCGCGGTGACCCGCCGTGGCCCGAACGGGTGGCCCTGTACCAGCGGATCGCGATGGAACGCCCGAACTACCGGCTGGCGCTGTCGGCGTCGCTGGACCGGGGGGACGCTGAGGAAGGGCTGCGGATCTGCTCGGCGATGCGCAACCCGTGGGTGACCTACGGCGATGCATCAGAGGGCACCGAGTGGTTCGACCTTTTCCTGGCGCTGCCCGGGGAGGTGCCGGACGCGGTCCGCGGCCGGGCCCTGGTGCACCGTGGTGACCTGGCTTTCGAGCAGGAGGACTATCCGGCGGCCGGCCAGTGCGCGCAGGCCGCCCTTGACTTGTTCCGCAAATCAGGCGACCCAGACGAGGCCGGGGCGCTGCGGCTGCTCGCGGTCGTCAGCCTGCGCGCGGGCCGTCATGACGAGGCACTGGCCACGGTCGAGGACGCGATCGTCTCCGCGCGGGCGGCTGGGAACGTCTGGGAGGAGGGCCTGGCGCTCAGTATCAAGGCGGCGACCCGCGCCCGTCAGGGCGGTCTGCGTGAAGCGCAGCGGACCTTTGAGGCCGCCCTCGACGTGCTGAGGGATAACAACGGCTGGGGCGTGGCCCAGGTGCTGTACGGGCTCGGCGGGCTGGCGCGGGCCCGTGAGGACCATCCGGCGGCCCTCCGCTACTTCGAAGACGCGCTGGCCCTGTACCGGGAGATCGACGCCCGGCCGGACATCGCCCGGTGCCTGGCGGGCATTGGCTGGGTGGCGCTCGCCCAGGGCGACCTGGACCTGAGCGTGGCCAGGCTCACCGAAAGCCTTCGGCTCAGCCTCGCCACCGGGCAGCGGCTCGCCGTGGCGCGGGGCCTGGAGGCCTTCGCGGCCCTCGCGGCCAGGGCGGACGACCTGGCCCGGGCCGTGCGGCTGGCCGGGGCCGCCCAGGAGTTGCGCGCGGCGGTCGCCAAGGTTCCCGCCGCCGGGGCCGGTGCGCGCCTTGAGGACCTGCTGGAACCCGCCCGCCGCCGGCTCGGCCAAGGAGCGACCGCCAGGCTGCTCGTTGAAGGCCGCGCCATGACCGCCGACCAGGCCATCAGGTACGCGATGAGCGCCGACCGCGCCGACCAGCCGGCGCCCGGCGCCGGCCGGCGCCCGACGCTGGCCGCGAGCAACGGCAGTCCCGGTGCCAGCGCCCCGTCCGCGCTGACCCCGCGGGAATGGGAGATCGCGGCGATGATCGCCCGCGGCCTGACCAACCAGCAGATCGCTGACGAGCTCGTTATCAGCCGGGCGACCGTGGCCCGGCATGTGGCCAACATCCTGACCAAGCTCGGGTTCAGCTCACGCGCACAGGTCGCCGCCTGGATGGCCGGGCGCGACCCTGGCCCCCCCGGCTGACCGGCCTGGCGGCTACACATCCGCCGGCTGGCTACATATCCGGCGGCCGACTACACATCCCTCCCGGCCACGGATACACATCGCAATGCATATATCGGCGGATGTGCCCGTTGGGGTGTGAGCCCTATCGTCGGGCGCATAGCTCCAGGTTGGTCGCGCGTGTTGCGGGGGCCGCACGCGGCCTGCAGGGAACTGCTGGATAAAGAGCCACGGCTCCTCCGGCCATCAGGAGGGGGATGGCCGGGGGAGCCATGGTAGAGGGGGGAGGGCAGGTGATGACGATCATGGACCCGCCAGCTTCTCACGCGACCATCACGCAGCGGCTGATAGACCTGGCCCCAGCGCGTGGCGAGAAGCCCGCCCTGGTCGGCGGTGCGGCGCTCAACCAGGGCCAGCGGCTCAGCTACGCGGAGTTCGCACGGATGGTGCAGGCGGCAGCGGCCGGGCTGGCCTGGCACGGGGTGCGGTCCGGGGATGCGGTGGGCGTATGTGTGCCGGACGCGCCGAGTTACGCCCTGGCCGTACACGCAATCCGCGCGGTCGGGGCGGTGCCCTCGCCGATCTGCCGCACGGCCACGGCGGCGAGGATGGCAGCCCAGCTCACAGACTGCTGCGCGCGGATGCTCATCACCGGGCCCCCTCTGGTACCAGCCGCGCTGGCCGCGGTGGAGCGCTCCTGGATACGGCAGGTCATCTCGTTCGGTGATGAGCCGGGGACGGTTCCGTTTAGCTCGTTGCTGTCCCGGGGTTCGCAGCAGCCGACCCGGTGCGGCGCCCGGGACCTGGCCCTGCTGCCCTACAAGAGCGAGCCGGACGGTGGCCTTCGCCCGGTGCCGCTGACCCACGAGGACATCGCCGAGGAACTCCGGGTGCTGGCGGCTGGGACGCCGATGAGCGGCCAGGACGTGGTGATCGCGGCCCCCCCAGCGGGCGAAGGGCGGGCCTACAGCACACTTGTCGACCTCGCGCTACTCGAAGGCGCCACGATCGTGGCGACCTCCGGCCCGGGCGTCGCGGACGCCGCCGGTATCGCGGACGCCGCCCGGGCGCACGGCGGCACGGCCGCGATCGTGCACCCGGGCACCCCGGTCCCCCAGGGCGTGTCACTGCGCATGGTCACAGCGCCGCGTTAGGCGCCGTGTTCCGCGCGGGGGCTTCGGGGCGGGATTTCGACACCTCAGCCCCGAATGCCGCGCCTATCGTTCAGCGGACGGATCATGATGCCGAGCAGCCGCTCCGCCGGAACGCAGCCGATCATCCGGGAGTCATGGCTCCACGCGGCGTTGTCGCCGAGCACCACGAACATCCCCCGCGGCACCACCGCGTCATCGGGGTCCGGGCCTGGCGGCGGCACATCAGCTGGCCTGCGGTCGCCCGGCAGAGCGGCGACCCGTTTGATCAGCCACTCCCGCTGCCCAGGCGGCCAGCCCGGCGGCGCGCCGGCCCAGCCGCCGTCCGGCCGCGGCCTCTCCACGACGACGACTAGCCCGGATCGCAGCTCGCTCATCCTGGCCCGGCGGACCAGCACCCGGTCTCCCGAGGACAGGGCAGGCTGCATGCTAGGACCGGCGATCTCGACGACGGCCAGCCGGCGCCGCACCAGGAAGACGCCGAACGCGGTCACGGCCAGGCCGGCGGTCACGCTCAGGTATGCGGCGGCGCTCAGCATTACCGGGCCGCCGTCCCGAACAGCGCGGTCAGGTCGTCGAGGCGGGTGAGCAGCAGCGCGGACACGCCTCCGGCCACGGCGGCCAGCGCCGCCGCTGCCGGGCCCGGCGGCCAGGGCTCGATCCCGGCGCCGGCCGCCCCGGCCACGAGGACGGCGAGCAGGCACGCGTTGCGCGTCAGGTGCACGCCGCTGAGCGGAGCGCGGCTGCCCGAGCCGAAGCACGCGCACGGTGCGGCCGCGCCGCGGCGCAGGGCCACCGCCACTCCGGCGGTCAGCACGGCGGTCAGTGCCGCCGCGGCGGCCAGGGCAGCGACGGTCAAGGCGGGCCCGGCCGGCGCTCCCGGGCGCGACACGAAGGTCAGAGTCAGCGCCGTCGCGCACAGGCCAGCCACCGCCGCCTCGGCGCCGGCCAGCGCGGCGGCCACCGGCCCGGTCAGCGGGCGGCTCACCAGTGCCGTGGCGGCGAGCCCGGCCCTGAAGGAACGGTAGGCCTGCCCGCTCTGCAGCTTCGTGGTGGCAGACATTCCGTAGGTTACGACGGCCGTCATCAATGCCGCGATCACCAGCTCAGCCATCGGCCGCCGCCATGGTCGCGGGCACCGCCGAGTATCCCTGCGCTTGCATGGTGAACAGCCGGGCATACAGGCCCTGCCGGGCCATCAGCGTGTCGTGATCGCCCTGCTCACGGACGACGCCGTCGGAAAGCACCAGGATGTGGCCGGCGTCGCGGACGGCGTTCAGCCGGTGCGAGATCAGCACGCTGGCCCGGCCGGTGCGCGTCGCGGCCAGCGTCGTGTGGATCATGCGCTCCGCTTCCGGGTCCAGCCCGGAACTCGGCTCGTCGAGGATCATCAGGTCTCTGCCACCCCGCAGGAACGCGCGGGCCAGCGCCACCCGCTGCCACTGCCCGCCGGACAGCAGCACGCCAGTGCGCGGGTCCTGCATGTCGGACAGATCGAAATAGGTCCGGGTCAGCAGCGTCTGGTAGCCCCAGGGCAGCGCGGTGAGCGTCGCGTCGATGCCAGCCTGCTCCGCCGCGGCGACGAGGGCGGCCGGCTGATCGGCGAGCCCGAGGTCGCCAACCGCGATGTTCTCCGCCGCGCTGAGCTCGTAGGTCATGTAATCCTGGAACACCACGCTGATCCGCTCACGGAGCGCGTCGACGTCCAGGTCCCGCAGATCAACGCCATCCCAGCGGATGCTGCCACGATCCGGGTCATAGAACCGGCAGAGCAGCTTGACCAGCGTGCTCTTGCCGGAGCCGTTCTTGCCGACGATGGCCACGGCCTGGCCGTGCGGGATAAAGCAGCTCAGCCCGCGCAGCACCCATGGCTCGCTGGGCCCGTACCGGAACCAGACGTCGTCCAGCTCGATTCCGTACCGGAGCGGGCCGGGCTGGACCGGCGCCGCAAGCACCGGTAGGTCGGATTCCTCGCCCAGCACATCCTGGTACCCCTGGAACATCAGCAGTGCCTGGTACATCATGGCCCCGCCGGTAGTCAGCGCTTCCACCGCCTGCGACACCGACCCGAGCGCCACCACGAAGACCGACACGTCACCCACGGTCAGCCGTCCCGCGGCGGCCTGCCATGCCGCCCACAGCAGGCCGGCCGCCGCGACCAGCGCGCTGATACCCGCCAGGCAGGCCTCGCTCGTGAGCACCCGCCGGTCTACCCGCTGGGTGGCTCGCTGGGTATCGGCCAGCTCGCCAAGCATCCTGGCGCGGAAGAACCCGCCGAGGCCGAGCAGCCTGATCTCCTTGGCCGCGGCCGGGTGCGTGAGCAGGCTGGCGTAGAAGTACTGGCGCCGCTGGCTGTGGCTGATGCCGCTGAACAGCGCCGCTTGCCGCCGGGCCATGCCGCGCTGCAGGTACACGGCCGGCACGGCCGCGACCAGGACCACCCCCGCCATCGGCGGGCTGAGCACCGCCAGCGTGCCGAGGAACCCGCCCAGCGTGATAACGGCGCGCAGGACCCCGATGCCGCCGTTCGTCACCTGCCCGGGTGAGGTCGCCCCGACCTGCCCGGCCACCCGCAGCCGGTCCTGGAAAGCCGGATCCTCGAGGCCGCGCAAACCTCGGATCTCGCTCACCGACGCGAACAGCTCCGCGGTACCGGTCCGGGTGATCGCGCGGGTCAGCTGAGCCTCCGCGTAGCGCTCGGCGCTGGGCAGCAACGCCGCGACAGCGCCGGTCACGCCCAGCAGGAGCGCCAGCTCGACCACGTGCCGCGGATGGCCGGCGGCCAGCTCGTCCAGGATCGCCCGGAGCAGCCAGGCCATCGCCACCGGGGCAAGACCGGCGAGCAGGGCCGCCGCCGCCTGGACCGCGACCTCGGCCCGCCCGGCCCGCCAGCAGCGCGTAAGGGCAGCGAGCAGCGTCCGCGCCAGCGTGCCGCCGCGCGGCGATCGCGCGCCGGGCGGATCCAGCGGCGTTCCGCGACGCCGGCGGTTCACCGCTGCCGGGTGGCGGTGAGCGCCGGCAGCTCCGCCGGTTCGTGGCTGAAGGTGCTCACCGACCCAGCCCCGTCCAGCAAGCAGAATCCCGGGAAGCCGCGGACCTTGAAGGCCGTGGCGATCTCACCGTCGAGCGGTTCGATGCATACCGGTGCCACCGCGGCGATGTCCTCTTGGTAGCTGACCGGCTCCGGCTCGGAACTAATGATCACGGCGAGCACCGAGTCCCGCGCGACCTGATTCGCGCGCAGGTAGTCGATGAACGCCGGCACACGCTCCGGGCAGGCCGAGCACCCCGCGGAGAAGAACGCGACGACCCGCAAGCCGACCGGCCCGCTCAGCCGCTCCCCGGTGATGCTGAGCGCCGTAAATGGCTCTGGGACCTCACCGTCGGCCAGGCCGGTTGCCGGAGTGTCTAGACCATGGAGGCCGGAGAGCTGCTCGGTGTGCTCGCGTAGCCTGCGGATGACCCCGAAGGTCAGCAGCAGATCGGCCAGGCACAACAGGCCGACTACCACGACCGCTGCGCTGAGAATAGCCATGATGATCCTTCCTTTCGAGTAATTCATCGTGCGCCCTGGCACCGGGCGCTGTGGCCTGGCGCTGTTCCAGGCCACAGCGACGGTTATCCGATATAGCTCAGCAGCAGGCCACGGCCCTGTAACAGGCACCGCAAACGACTTCGCAGAAACAGTTGATGACGCAGTTCGTCTTGTAGATGTAGCAGTCGGTGCAGTAGCCGCCGTAGCAGTAATGGGTGACATGCTTGCCGTAGCTGAGGCAGCAGGCACCGGCGGTGAGTTTCGGCGCGACCAGGTTGAGCATCCGGTCGGCGACCTTCTCGATCAATGCCACGTCTTTTCACATCCTTTCCGTCCTGTGGCTGGCGCGGCTAGCGCGCTGAGGCCTTGCCTCCTTTCCGTCCTGTGGCTGGCGCGGCTAGCGCGTTTGGGTCCCGTCAGAATGGCGGGCGCAGCTAACATCGCTGTAGCGTTGCTGTAGCACCCCAGCGTGAGGCAAGGGTATGGAGTTCTTCCTGCTCGGTTCGTTACTGGTTTGCCCGGCTGCGAAAGCCGAGGTGCGAGTGCCGCCCGGTAAGCAGCGGGTCCTGCTCGCCGTCCTGCTGCTCCACTCGAACCACGTGGTGTCCGCCGATGTCCTAGTGGAGGCGCTGTGGGGAAGTGAGCCGCCGCCTTCGGCCCGGGCCGCCACGCGCAACTACGTCAAGCGGCTGCGCAAGGTGCTCGACGATGCCGGCCACGACCTGATCAGGTCGGTGCCGGGCGGGTACCTGATCCGGGTGCCCGCGGGTGACCTGGACGTAACCCGGTTTGAGGAGCTGGAACGCGCCGGGCAGGAGGCGGCCGCGGCTGGCGACTGGGATCATGCCGCGGACCTGCTGCGCGCTGCCCTGTCGTTGTGGCGTGGTGAGGCACTCGAGGATGCGCGATCCGAATGGCTGGCCGTCCGGGAGCTGCCGCGCCTGGCCGAACTGCGGCTGCGGGCGCTGGAAACGCGTATCGATCTGGACCTGCGCCTCGGTCGCCGTGCTGAGGCGATCGCTGAGCTGTGGCGGCTCACCAACGTTCATCCGCTCCGGGAACGGCTATACCGGCTGCTCATGCTGGCCTTGTGCCAGGACGGCCGGTACGCCGAGGCGCTGGCCGTCTACCAGTCCGCGCGACGGGTGCTGATCACCGAGCTGGGCACCGAGCCTGGCCCGGATCTGCGCCGTCTGCATCAGCGGATCCTCACCTCGGACCCGGCGCTGGCCGCACCGGGCCCGCACCACGCGGCCCCGGCCGCGCTGTCCGGGGCGCGCGGCGGCTCGCTGCCGCCCCAGCAGCTTCCGCCTGCGGCGCGCCATTTCTCGGGCCGGTCCGCCGAACTGGTGGCGCTGCGACGAATTACGGACGAGCCGGCCGGCACCGGCTGGCCGGCGATCATCGCGGTCACCGGCGCGGCCGGCGTCGGCAAGACCGCTCTCGCGCTGCGGTGGGCGCATGAGGTCGCGTTCCGCTTCCCTGACGGGCAGCTGCACGCGGATCTGCGTGGCTATGATCCGGGCTCGCCGGTGCCGCCTGCCGAGGTCCTGGCCAGGTTCCTGCGCTCGCTCGGCATGCCAGGCGCCGAGATTCCCGCCGACCAGACCGAGCGCGCGGCCCGTTTCCGCAGCCTGCTCACCGGACAGCGGGTGCTGGTGGTGCTCGACAACGCCAGGTCCGCTGAGCACATCAGGCCACTGCTGCCCGCGACGCCAGGCTGTGCCGTAGTCGTGACCAGCCGCGACTCGCTCGCCGGGCTAGTGGTACGCGACGGCGCGCAACGACTGGATCTGGACCTGCTGCCGCTCACCGACGCGGTGCACCTGCTCCGGTCGCTGATCGGCGGCCGGGTCGACGCGGATCCGGCCGCGGCGCAGACGCTGGCGGTGGAGTGTGCCCGGTTGCCTCTCGCCCTGTGCGCGGCGGCTGAGCTCGCCGCGGCCTGCCCGGCCGCACCGCTTGCTGAGCTGGTGCGGCAACTGAGCGACCGGCACCAGCGACTTGACCTGCTCGACGGCGGAGGGGATCCGCGAACCGCTTTACGCGCGGTGTTCTCATGGTCGTATCGGCACCTTGACCGCGACTCCGCGCGTGCGCTCCGCCTGCTCGGGCTGCACCCGGGCATCGATATCGAACCCTACGCCGGTGCCGCGCTGATGGGCACGACCGTGGCTCAGGCGCGCAGGCTGCTGACCGCGCTGGCCCGCGCGCACCTGATCCGGCCAGTCGGTCCGGCACGTTACGTGATGCACGATCTGCTGCGCATGTACGCGGCCGAGCTCGCCATCGGCTGTGACAGCGACCGCCAGGAGGCACTGCGGCGTCTGCTCGACCACTACGTCCATGTCGCTCCGGCGGCGATGGAGATCGCGTCCCAGGCCGGATTGTCCCGGATGCCTGCTGAGCCCGCGCCGGCTGGCCCGATGCCGGCGGTCACCGATCCCTAGGCGGCGCGTGCGTGGCTGGACGAGCAGCGAGCGACGCTGGCCAGGATCGCCGCGTTCGCCGCCACCCACGGCTGGACGGCCCAGGCCGGCCCGCTAGCCGCCGTGATGCACTACGCCGTGCCCGCGCGGATGACGGACTAGGCGAGTAGGTGGGCGCGCGTCACGCCCTCCGGGGCGCTTACAGCGTCTCCCGCTCGCCTCCGGGGCGCTTAAGGCGCCGCCTTCCCTCGTCACTCGTCCCTCACTCCTCAGTCCAGGCCACGCCGCGCCCCTCCGGCTCGCTTACCGTGTCTCCCGCTCGCCTCCGGGGCGCTTAAGGCGCCGCCTTCCCTCGTCGCTCGTCCCTCGCTCCTCAGTCCAGGCCACGCCGCGCCCCTCCGGCTCGCTTACAGGTCGGGCGGGCGGTTCTCGTAGGGGGTGCTGAGCACGATCGTGGTCCGGGTCGAGACACCGGCTGATGCGCGGATTTCCTGCAGCAGGTCCTCAAGGTCGGTCGGTGAGGCCACGCGGACCTTGAGGATGTAGTTCTCCTCCCCGGCCACGCTATGGCAGGCCTCGATGGCAGCCAGGTGGGCCAGCCGCTGCGGCGCGTCGTCCGGCGCGGCCGGGTCGAACGGCTTGATCGAGACAAAAGCGGTGAGCGGCAGGCCCGCGTCGGCCGGATCGATGACGGCCGCGTACCCCTTGATCAGGCCGCGCCGCTCCAGGCGGCGCACCCGCTGATGGGTAGCCGACACTGAGAGCCCGGCCTGCTTGGAAAGCTCGGTGAAGCTGATCCGGCCGTCGCGGCAGAGCAGCCCGAGAATCTTGCGGTCTATCTCTTCCACTCCGTAACGGTAGCCTGCCGCCGGTGCTCGCGTCTCACCAGCGATAACGGCCTGATAACGGACTTTGCGTTCGCGTAACATAATGTGACGCCCCATTAAGGCTGCCCGGTGTGCCGGATACGCTCCCGCCGAGAAGGGCCATCTGAGCCAGCACCGCAAACGCGGCGGCACCCAGGTGCCCGCGAAGCGGTTCCGTACCGGGCGGCGCCGCGGTGACAGTGACGGAGCGCAGCCATGGCCGAGATCGTGCTGGACCACGTGGACAAGATCTACCCCGGCGGCGTCAAAGGGGTAGACGGGCTCAGCCTGGAGATCAGGGATGGCGAGTTCATGGTCTTGGTCGGCCCGTCCGGGTGCGGCAAATCGACGGCCTTGCGGTCGATAGCAGGCCTGGAGGAGATCAGCTCGGGGACCATCTCGATCGGCGGCCGGGTGGTCAACGACCTGCCGCCCAAGGACCGCGATATCGCCATGGTCTTCCAGAACTACGCCCTGTACCCGCACATGACGGTGGAGCAGAACCTGGCGTTCGGCCTGCAGCAGCGCAAGACCCCCAAGGACGAGATCAAGCGCCGGGTGACCGAAGTGTCCAAGATGCTCGGCCTTGAGCAGTACCTGGCGCGCAAGCCGGCCGCACTGTCCGGCGGGCAGCGTCAGCGGGTGGCGATGGGGCGCGCCATCGTTCGTGAGCCGCAGGCGTTCCTGATGGATGAGCCCCTGTCCAACCTGGATGCCAAGCTGCGGGTCTCCATGCGCGCTTCGCTGAGCCAGTTGCATGCCCGGCTCGGCGTCACCACCGTGTACGTGACGCATGACCAGGTCGAGGCGATGACGCTCGGGCACCGGGTCTGCGTGCTGCGCGATGGCCGGCTGCAGCAGGTGGACACCCCGCAGGCTCTGTTCGATGCTCCGGTCAACCTGTTCGTAGCCGGTTTCATCGGCTCGCCCGCGATGAACTTCGTCGACGCCGAACTGGTGCGCGATGGCGGTCCCACGGTGGCGTTCGCGGGCCACAAGCTGCCGCTGCCCGCCGGGATGCTCGACGCCAAGCCCGGTCTGAGCAACTACCTCGGCCGCGAGGTGATCCTGGGCATCCGGCCGTCCGACTTCGAGGATGCCAGCCTGGCCGACACCGGATGGGCCAGGATCTCCGCCACTGCCGACGTCACCGAGGAGCTTGGCAGCGAGATCCACGTCATCTTCACGATCGACGCCGCCCCGGTCCGGCATGAGACCATCAGCGACATCGTCGACGAAACCGCGGACGACGCGGCGCTCGTGCTGGCGTCCGGTAAGTCGCTGTGGACCGCCAGGGTTGCCTCCCGCAGCAGGGTGCGGTCGGGCCAGCCGATCGAGCTGGCGGTGGACACCGCCAACCTCCAGTTCTTCGACCCCGTGACTGCGCTGTCAATCGGCCACCCGGAATCTGCCGCCGTCGCTGACGCCGAGGCCGTGTCGGCCAGCTGAGCTGCGTGCCACGGCGGGCAGCTGCCCGCCGTGGCACGTCATTCCCGCCCCAATGCCCGGCCGATCACCATCCGCTGGACCTGGTTCGTGCCCTCCACGATCTGCAGGACCTTCGCCTCCCGCAGGTAACGCTCGGCCGGGAAGTCCTCGACGTACCCGTAACCACCAAGAACCTGCACGGCGTCGGTGGTGACCCGCATCGCGGTGTCGCTCGCGAACAGCTTGGCCATCGCCGCCTGAGCGCTGAAGGGCAGCCCGGCGTCCTTGCGGGCCGCAGCCGCCCGGTACAGCGCACGGGACGCCTCGACGCCGGTGGCCATGTCGGCGAGCAGGAAGGACACGCCCTCGAACTCGATGATGGGCCTGCCGAACTGGCGCCGCTCGCGGGCGTAGCTGACCGCCGCGTCCAGCGCCGCCTGGGCCAGGCCGGTCGCGCAGGCCGCGATGCCGAGCCGGCCGGAGTCCAGTGCCGCGAGGGCCAGCGCGAACCCGCCACCCTCCTCCCCCACCAGGTGACCGGCGGGCAACCGGGCAGTTTCGAAAATCATCTGAGCGGTCACCGACGCGCGCATGCCCATCTTGCGCTCGGGCGGGCCCGCGCTGACGCCCGCAGTGTCCGCGGGCACGTGCAGGCAGCTAATGCCCTGCGCCCGGCCACGGCCCTCCGGCTCGCCCGACGTCCGGGCGAAGAGCGTGTAGAAATCGGCCCGGCCCGCATGCGAGATCCAGGCCTTCACCCCGTCCACCACAAAACCATCCCCGTCACGGACCGCGCGGGTGCGCAGCGCGGCAGCGTCCGACCCGCTCTGCGGCTCCGACAGGCAGTAGGCGCCGAGAAGCTCGCCGCCGAGCAGGTCTGGCAGCCACCGTTCGCGCTGCTCAGCAGTGCCCGCCGCGGCGATCGGGAAACAGGCCAGGGTATGCACGCTCACCCCGAGCGCGACAGCCAGCCAGGCTGAGGCCAGCTCCTCGATGACCTGCAGGTAGACCTCGTAGGGCTGGCCGCCACCCCCGAAGCGTTCCGGATAGGGCAGGCCCAGCAGCCCCGATCTGCCCAGGATGCGGAACGCCTCACGAGGGAAACGGCCGTCGTGCTCCGCCGCCGCGGCCACCGGGCGCAGTTCCTTGTCGGCCAGTTCACGCGTCAGTTCGAGCAACTCGCGCATCAGGCCTCCACTCAGGCTCGTGTGACCATGCGCACCAGTCAGCCATCCACCAGGATAAGTTCGCGGGTGACGGTGTTGAGCCGTTCGTGGCCCTGCTCGGTGCACACCACGATGTCCTCGATCCTGGCCCCGTGCGGTCCGGGGTAGATCCCCGGCTCCACAGAGAAGGCCATGCCGGGCTCCAGGGCCTCGGAGTTGCCCGTGACGATGTAGGGGTCCTCGTGGGTCTCCAGGCCGATGCCGTGCCCGGTCCGGTGGATGAACTGGGCGCCGTACCCGGCGGCGGTGATCGGTTCACGGGCGGCGGCGTCCACCGCTTCCGCGCTGACACCGGGCCGCACCGCGGCGCACGCCGCTTCCTGCGCCCCCTGCAGCACCTGGTAGTAGGCCGCGAAGTCGGCTGGCGGCGCCCCGATGGCATAGGTGCGGGTGCAGTCGGAGCAGTAGCCGCTGGGCATGGTTCCGCCGATGTCCACGACCACCACGTCGCCCGCGGCCAGCACCCGCCCGGATGCCTCATGGTGCGGGCTGGCCGCGTTTGGCCCCGAGCCGACGATCACGAAATCGGTCCGCGCGTGCCCCTCGGCCGCTATGGCCTCCGCGATGTCCGCCGCGACCTCCCGCTCGGTCCGGCCCGGCCGCAGCCAGCCAGGGACCCGGGCGTGCACGCGGTCGATGGCGGCCCCGGCCTCGCGAAGGGCCGCGATCTCGGCTGGCGTCTTGCGGATCCGCAGTCCCCGCAGCGCGGCGCTGGCCAGCCCCTGCCGGGTACCTGGCAGCACCTCGCGCAGCCGGAGCACCATCAGCGCACACATGCGGTCGGCCAGGCCGACCGAGGAGATCCGCGCCCCGGCTGGTGCGCCCCCCGAGCCTCCCGGAGCGCCCAGCCGCTCAGCGACCAGCGCGTATGGATCGTCCGTCTCGTCCCACGGGATCATCTCCAGGCCGAGGCCGCCGGCCGGCGACGCCTGCGCGGCGGCCAGTTCGAGGCGCGGCACCACCAGGAAGGGGGTCCCATCCGCCGGAATCGCCAGGCAGGTCAGCCGTTCCAGCTGATTCGCGTCGTAGCCGATGACGTAGCGCAGATCAGGCCCGGGAGTCAGCAGCAGGGCGCCGAAGCCGGCCTCGGCGGCGGCCGCCGCCGCCAGGCTGAGCCTTCCGGCCGGGTACAGGTCCGCCGCCAGCGCATCTGCCATGTGCGCCATCTAACCACGCGCGCACGGGCCTCATCACGGGCGCACGGGCGCGGTGCGCCCCGACATATCGTGGCGGGCAACAACATCTAGACAGGAGCAACCGTCATGCATCACGCTAGGTCTACCTACGCTCACTAATGCGAACGGCGATGACCCCTGAGATCGTTGCTTCTCCGGCTCACCCTGACCCAGGCGCGGCCGCCGAACCCGTACGCCCGCAGGTCATCGGCCGTATGCCCGGGCCGGTGAGTCTCCGCTCGCCCCGTCCCGCCAGCGGCCCGGGTGACCCCGCCAAGCTGGCCGCCGCCCTTGCGGCGGAACGGCATGTCACGCTCGAGTTGCAGCGTGCCATCCTGCCTCTCCACGAGGGCCCGTTCGACCTGCCGGGCCTGCGTGCTGTCGTCCGTTACCTGCCCGCCTCCCGCGACAGCCGGGTCGGCGGCGACTGGTATATCACCGCCGAGATGCCCGCTGGGCATGTCCTGCTCGCGATCGGGGACGTGGCGGGCCACGGCCTGGCCGCCGCGGCCGGCATGGCCAGGCTCCGGGGGGCGCTGGCCGGCCTGGCCATTACCGGAGCCCCCCCGGAACGCCTGGTTAGCTGGCTGAACGATCTCGTGCACCATGTCGCCCCGGAGCACACCGCCTCGGTCGTGGCCGGCTACTTCGACCCCGCGAGCCGGGTGCTCACCTGGGCGCAGGCGGGCCATCCCCCTCCGGTGCTGGTCCGGGGCACCTGGGCGCGGCCGCTCGGCCAGCCGTCGGGCATCCTGCTGGGCGCCGGGCGCGGTCAGTATGAGGCCGCGTCGGTCACCCTGGACGCCGGCGACCTGCTGCTGTTCTACAGCGACGGGCTGATAGAGCGCCGGGACCGGCCGCTCGAGGACGGGCTGGCGACCCTGTGCTGGGCGGCCGCAGGCGGTGCCGACCCCGAACAGGTCATCGACGCCGTGCTCGGCGCGCTTGGCTCGACCGACCCCGAGGACGACACCTGCCTGGTCGCGCTCTGCGTTCTATAGCTGGCCTTCGCACGCGGTCCGCCCAGTGGCTAGTCTCGGGGTGTGATTTCCGAGGCGACCGTGGTGCTGCGGGTCAACGGCGTGTCCCGGGAGCTGACCGTGGACACGCGGGTCAGCCTGCTGGACGCCTTGCGCGACCATCTCGGGCTCACCGGCACGAAGAAAGGGTGCGACCAGGGCGCGTGCGGCGCGTGCACGGTGCTGGTCGCCGGGAAGCGCGTGCTGTCCTGCCTGATCCTGGCCGCCGCCTGTGGCGGGCGCGACGTGCTGACCATCGAGGGCCTGCCCGCGGACGGAACGCTCCATCCCCTCCAGCAGGCATTCCTGCACCGTGACGCGTTCCAGTGCGGCTACTGCACGCCCGGGCAGATCATGTCGGCAGTGGCACTGCTGGCCGAGGGACGAGCGGGCTCCGACGCAGACATCCGCGAGTTCATGAGCGGGAACATCTGCCGCTGCGGGGCCTACCCGAACATAGTCGCCGCCATCCGCGACGTCGCGGATGGCGGCGACGGCGGAAGCGACGATGCGGGCATTTGAGTACGTCCGGGCCACCGGAGTCCGCGAGGCGGTTGCGGCTGTCACCGCTGATCCCGCCGCTGCCTTCCTGGCCGGCGGAACGACGCAGGTCGATCTGATGCGGGACGGCGTGCTCGGTCCCGATCTGCTGGTCGATATCTCTGACCTGCCGCTGCGTGGCATTACCGGCGACACCCGCGGCGACGGCCTGCTCCGCGTCGGAGCCCTGACCACCATGGAGGAACTGGCAGCTGACGCGACGGTGCGGCAGCGGCTGCCGGCCGTCCGCGAGGCGCTGCTGGCGGGTGCCTCGCCCCAGTTGCGGAACATGGCGACCATCGGCGGGAACCTGCTGCAGCGGACCCGGTGCCGGTACTTCCGCGACGTCAGCTGCGCGTGCAACAAGCGGCAGCCAGGATCAGGCTGCGGTGCCATCGAGGGATTCCACCGGATGCACGCGATCCTGGGGACGAGCCAGCACTGCATCGCGACGCACGCGTCCGACCTGGCGGTCGCCCTGACCGCCCTCGATGCGGTGGTGCAGGTCCGCGGCTCGGCCGGCGATCGGGCCATTCCGCTGACCGAGTTCTACCTCGTTCCCGGCAGCACGCCGGAGGTGGAGAACGTGCTGGCCCACGGAGAGCTGATCACCGCCGTGGACGTGCCGCTGCCGCCCGTGGGCACCGTCTCGGCCTATCTGAAGGTCCGGGACCGTGCCTCATACGAATTCGCGCTGGCGTCCGCGGCGGTCGCGCTGACCGTGACCGGCGGCGAGATCCGCGCGGCCCGCCTGGCCCTCGGCGGGGTCGCCACCGTGCCGTGGCGCGCCCGCGCCGCCGAGGAAGTCCTGCTCGGGACGGCAGCGACGGAGGCGGCGTTCCGGGCTGCGGCTGACGCCGCCGTGGCCCAGGCGGCACCCAGAGCTGGCAATGCGTTCAAGGTCGAGCTTGCCCGGCGCACAGTGGTCCGGGCCCTGTCGTCCGTCGCCGGGAAGCGGCTATGACCACCGCCGAAGTGCTCAGCCTGGTCGGGCCCGGGCTGGACCGCGTCGACGGGCGGCAGAAGGTGGCGGGCGCCGCGCCGTACCCCGGCGACTTCAGCCTCCCTCACCTGGCGCACGCCGCGCTGGTCCAGGCCACGGTGGCGGCCGGGCGGATCCGGTCCATCGACGCCACAGCGGCGCGGGCCGCGCCCGGTGTCCTCGCCGTGATCACGCACGAGAACGCTCCGCGGCTCGCCCGCGCGCCCGGTGCCCTGACCATGGGACCGCCGCCTCCGCTGCAGCACGACCGGGTGCTGCATCACGGCCAGCACGTCGCGGTGATCGTGGCCGAGACCGCGGAGCAGGCGGCCGCGGCCGCACGGCTGGTCGAGATCGGCTATGAGCAGGCCCAGCCGCTGCTCGATCTCGGTGACCCCCGGGCCGAGCGGATCGACAACGGCGCCGGGCGTGACGTCCAGCGCGGTGATGCCGCGGCCGGGCTGGCGTCCTCCGCGGTGGCAGTGGACGTCACGTACACCACGCCGACGCAGACGCACAATCCGCTTGGCCTGTTCGCCACCGCCGCATACTGGGACGGCGACGCGCTCACCATCCACGACTCGACCCAGGGCCCTTCGTTCGTGCGCCGGGCGCTGGCCGTGACGTTCGGCGTGCCAGAGAGCGGCGTCCGGGTTCTGGCGCCCTTTGTCGGCGGCGCGTTCGGGGCGGGCCTGCGGGTCTGGGAACACGTCGTGCTGGTGGCCCTCGCCGCGCGGACGGTGGCGCGCCCGGTCAGGCTGGTGCTGACGCGGGCACAGATGTTCAGCTCCATCGGCTACCGGCCGCGCACCGTGCAGCGGGTCAGGATCGGAGCGACGGGCACCGGCGAACTGGCCGCGATCGACCACCACGGCACCGAGCCAGCCGCACTGGAAGACAGCTACGCTGAGTCGCTGACCAGGGGCACGTCCGTGCTCTACGCGTGCGGCAACCTGTCCGCCCGGACCACGCAGGTGCGGCTGAACGTGGCCTGCCCGACCTGGATGCGCGGGCCCGGCGAGGCCCCCGGGATATTCGCGCTGGAATGCGCGATGGACGAGCTGGCCTGGGAACTCGGCCAGGACCCGGTCGAGCTGCGGCTGCGCAACTACGCCGAGGTGCATCCGCAGACCGGCCGGCCGTGGGCGAGCAAGGCGCTGCGGGCCTGCTACGAGCAGGGAGCGGAGCGCTTCGGCTGGTCACGGCGCACCGCCCAGCCGCGCTCCATGCGCGCCGGCGGCCTGCTCGTCGGCTACGGCATGGCCAGCGCCTACTACGGCTACGTCCAGGCGCCGTGCCAGGCCCGCGCATCGCTGGGCCGCGACGGGATCGCGTTCGTCCGCAGCGCCGGGACCGACATCGGCACTGGCACCTACACCGTCATGACCCAGGTCGCAGCCGAGGCGCTGGGACTGCCACCCGGGCAGGTCCGGCTCGGGCTCGGCGACAGCGACATGCCACCCGCACCCCTGCAAGGCGGCTCGGGCCTGACCGCCGCCATGGGCAGCGCGGTGCACGCCGCCTGCCGGCAGCTCGTGCAGGCGTTCCTCGATGTCGTGGCGGACGACCCCGACTCGCCGCTGCGCGGCTGCGGTCTCGCCGACGTGCGGGTCGGCGACGGGCGGATCAGCCGGCCCGGCGAGCCGGCCAGCAGCGAGGCGTACGGCGCGATCCTGTCCCGGCACGGGCTGGACGAGCTGAGCGCCGACGGGGCCAGCGCGCGGCGCGAAGACACCGGCATGGAGCCGGGAATCTTCGCGGCGAAATTCGCCGAGGTTCACGTCGATCCTGACCTCGGCCTGGTCCGCGTCACCCGGGTGGTAGCGGCCGTGGACGGCGGCCGCATACTCAACGAGAAGACCGCCACCAGCCAGATCATCGGCGGCACCGTGGGCGGCATCGGCATGACGCTGCTGGAGGAAACCGTTGCCGATCCCGGGACGGGACGCATCGCCAACGCGAGCTTCGGTGACTACCTCGTCGCGGTCAACGCCGACGTTCCTGACATCGACGTGATCTTCGTCGGCGAGCCGGACCCCATGAACCCGATCGGGGTCAAGGGCGTCGGCGAGGTCGCCATCGTCGGCGTCGCGCCCGCCATCGCCAACGCCGTCTTCCACGCCACCGGACGGCGGATCCGCTCCCTCCCGATCAGCATCGAGCAGCTCCTCTGAAGGCCCTCCGCGGTCTGCTCATGCGTACGCCCATCGGCCGGGATCGCTGGTCGCGCCTGAACGCGCCGCGCCGGCGGGCCTAGAGGCCCGCGAGCGTCGTGCAGGCCCGGCGCAGCGAGGAGCCCAGGTCCCAGCGCGCGTCCAGCTCGTCGAGCCGGCCCGGGTCGGCCGGGGGGGCCGGCAGCCGGCCGTCGATGGGCGGCAGCGGCGCGTCGGTGGCGACCCGGACCACGGGCAGCGCCACGGCCAGATAGTCGCGCGCAGCGGCCACCTTCGGCCGGCTGCCCGTGGGGAAGCCCCCATGTCCCATGTCGAGCGCCGTGGTGATCGCGTCGATGGTGCCGAACGTGCGGATCAGCGCGGCCGCCGTCTTGTCCCCCACGCCCGGCACTCCGGGCAGGCCGTCGCTGGGATCACCGCGCAGTACGGCGAAGTCCGCATACGCCCGCCCCGGGATGTTGTAGCGCTCGCTGACCGATGCCTCGTCCACCACCTCGATCCTGGCCAGCCCGCGCACCGTGTAGATCACGCTGACCTGCCGGGCGTCATCGACCAGCTGGAACAGGTCACGGTCCCCGGTCACGATCTCGACCGGGCCGTCCGCGTGGGCGGCCAGCGTGCCGATCACGTCATCCGCCTCATAACCCGGGGCGCCGGCCATCGCCACGCCCATGGCCGCCAGCACCTCCTGGATGACCGGCACCTGGGCGGTGAGCGCCGGCGGGACCTCCTCGCTGCCGTCCGGGCGGGCCCGGTGCGCCTTGTAGGAGGGAATGGCCTCGACCCGGAAAGCCGGCCGCCAGTCCGCGTCCAGGCACGCGACCAGGCGGCCCGGGCGCCTCGCCCGGACCAGCCGGGCGATCATGTCGAGTAGCCCCCGGATGGCGTTGACCGGTGTCCCGTCCGGCGCGGTCAGAGTCTCCGGAACCCCATAGAAGGCGCGGAAATAGAGCGAGGCGGTGTCGAGCAGCATGAGCGGTCCCACCCCGGCCATCTTGCCAGGACTGGCCGGCTTCCCGGCGGACATTCCGCGGCCGTAGGCGATGAGAACCCGCATCCGCGCCTCCGCGGCCAGCATCGCATCCCGCTCGTCGGCTGCCTCGCTGTACAGCGCCGACCAGCCGCCGAGCTGGCAATCACCGGTGCCGCCAACCGGGATGCTCCGGCAGCGGACCGGTCTCGGCACCCCGGACGTCGCTCACCAGCTCCAGTACCTGCACTAAAGCCGCAGAGCCCCGGGTCAAGCCAGGGGCACAGCAATGGGCACAAAAGAGGTCCCCGGGAGAGCGTCACAAGCGCCCTCCCGAGGATCCTCCATATGGAGGCCGGCACCAATGGCGCCGTAGCCAGGAAGCCGCAGCGCGAAGCAAGAACCCGTTCGGAGAACGGATTTAAATACCGGGAAGCAGGTTCATTCGTTTCTCGCGACCTCGGGTCCGGTTATGCGTTTTAGCAGCGGGAAGGTGGCCGCGATGATGCCGAGGGCCGCCAGGATCCCGCCCGCGGTGAGGAGGTAGTAGGCGGCGCCGGGCGCCACCATCGGGTGATGCTGCGCCACGGAGGCGTACTCCGCGGCGGCGGCGAACCCGGTGCCGATCGCGACGGCGGCGACGGCGAGCAGCGGGACGGCGCTTTCCAGCATGACGACACGGCGCAGCGTGGCGAGCCGGGCGCCGGTGAGCCGCAGCAGGCTGAACGGCCGTTTGCGGTCGGCGATCCCGGCCGCGATGGCCGCGGCGAGCGTGCAGCCGGCGATCGGCAGGCTGACCAGGATCACCGTGTTGGCGAGCTGCTGGTAGGCGTTGTTGGCGGAATCATCCCGCGCGATCAGGTCGCCGAGGGTGGACGGCGCGCTGGTGCCGGGATACGCGGGTGCGTTCTCAAGCACTGTCCTCGTCTGTTCGATCGCTGGCACGGAGCCGTTCGTCGCCACATTGATGGCGTCCACGGCGAGGCTGTCCAGCCGCGAGGCCGGGACGTTCGCGGCCGGCCAGGTAATGCCGGTGGGGTCCGTGCCGAACAGGGAGTTATTGGCGCTGAAGCCGAACCCGCCTTCAGGGAACGCCGCCACCGTCACCCCGGCCGGGCAGCGGCCAAGGGCGGGCACGGTCGCGAGCTGCGCACACGAGACCACGCCTGCCGGAACCGGACTGGGGGGGCCGAACGGACTGGGGGGGCCGAAGCCGTGAAATGTCCCTGGGATGGTCAGCCCCGGGTCCGCGCGGACCACGACCACCCCGTGGACGCCGGGAATCCCGCGCAACTGGGCCGCGAGCGGCGCGGCTGGCGCGGCCGGTCCCGGGGTTCCTTGTGACGCGGGGCCTTGCTGGCCCGCCAGCTGGTCCATCAGCACGTTCGCCTCGGCGGCGCTGCCGAACCGCGTGAGGTCCTTGGTGTCCTGCGTGGTGATGGCCACCACGGCCACGGTGGTGATGAACAGGGCGAGCACCAGGCCGCTGACGGCGCGGAAGGCGGCCCTCGGGTCGTCGGCGAGGCGGCGCGCGGCGATCAGCGCGCCGGGGCGGCTGGTCCGCCGGGCCATGACCCGCGCCATGGCCATGGTGAGCCACGGGCCCGCGATGATCAGGCCGACGATGATGAGCAGGAAGCCGGACACGAGCACCTGAGTCTCCGCGCTCACGGATAGCTGGCCACCACGGACGGCGAAGAAGCCAAGCTCGGCGAGGCCGGCCAGCAGCGGCAGCGTCCGCCAGGCCCGGGGTGGCTTCGGCGTCACCCGGCGGGCGACGCCGAGCGGGGAGATGTGCACCCGGCGCAGCGCCAGCCGGGCCGCCACGGCGGCGGCCACGGGCACGCCGAGCGCGACCGCGAGGATGTCTGTCGTGCTGAGCGACAGCTGGCCGGGGAAGAACGGCTCGCCGAAGAACGGGATGCCCGCGACTGGGGTACGCAGCAGGAAGAAGATCCCGAAGCCGGCCGCCACCCCCAGGACTGCGGCCGTCGTCGATTCCACGGCGGCGAGCAGGGAGACCTGCTTGCGGGTTGCGCCGGCCAGGCGCATCGCCGCGAACCGCTGCTCGCGGCGGGCGGCCGACAGCCGGGTCGCGGTGGCGATGAAGATCAGCACCGGGGTCAGCATGCCCAGCGCCACGACCGCCAGGATGAGGTCGATGCCGCTCGACTCGATTCCCGCGTTGGCCGGCATATAGGCCAGGCCCTTGCGGTTCAACAGGTGGTCAAATCTGCCGGGCACCGTCGTGGCGATCGACGTCACCTGCACGCTGCCTTGTGTGCCCGCCAGTTGTGCCGGAGTGTGCCCGATGATGATGATCAGCGAGTTCGGCGACGACAGCGCGGCGTCGCCGATCGTGCCGGCCAGGCGGCCTGGGTAGCGGCCGGCCAGCTGGTTCGCCGGGGTGGACCGCAGCAGCGCGGCCAGCGCGGGCGAGGCGTAGTACTGGCCAGGGCCCGGGTCATGGGTGATGCCAGGCGGCACCGGTGACGAAGTACCGGTGGCGGCCACGTCGAAGCGGCTGATCTGCTGGCCGTCGAAGGTGTCACCGCTTGGGTGCCACCACAGCGGGGCGATGCCCGCCGCCGGGCCCGGGGGCACGGCGGCGGTGCCGGTCCAGAGCCATGCGTGGCTGTTGTTCCAGGTGGTGACGGCGTTGGTCCCGGCCACGGCGGTCAGCAGCAGGCCGACGCCCAGGCCGACCGCGACAGCCAGGACGACCAGCCGGGTGAGCGCCTCACGGCCGCCGCTGATCACCAGCCGCAGCCCGAGCCCGATCATGCCTTGGCCCCGGTGAGCGTGCTGACCGTGCCGTCCCTGACGACGACCTCACGGTCGGCGTAGGCGGCGACCCGGGCGTCGTGGGTAACCAGGATGACGGTGGTGCCGTGCTCGCGGGCGGCGGCGGTGAGCAGTTCCATCACCAGCTCGCCGGACACCGAGTCGAGCGACCCGGTCGGCTCGTCGGCGAACAGCACCTCCGGGCCGGCGACCAGGCCGCGGGCCAGCGCGACGCGCTGTGCCTGCCCGCCGGACAGCTCCCCCGACCTGCGGTGCTCAAGCCCGTCCAGGCCGAGCGTGCCGAACCACTTCCTGGCCGCCGTCATCGCCGGGCCGCGGCGGGTACCAGACAGCAGCAGCGGCAGGGCGACGTTCTCCTCGGCGGCCAGCTCGGGGACAAGCTGACCGGATTGGAACACGAACCCGAACCGGTCCCGGCGCAGCGCGCTGCGCCGCTCGTCGCTCAGCGTGTCCAGCCGCTGCCCTTCGAACCAGACCTCGCCCCGGTGAGGGACCAGGATGCCCGCCAGGCAGTGCAGCAAGGTGGACTTGCCCGATCCGCTCGGGCCCATGACCGCGACGATCTCTCCGCGCCGGACCCCCAGCGAGGCGCCGCGCAGCGCCGGCGTTTCGCCGAACGAAAGGACCAGGTCCCGCGCCTCGATGATCTTCGCAGTTCCCGAGTCTGCGGTCACCGGCGTACCGCTCGCGAGAGCAGGTCCAGCCGGGCCGCGGTGTGGTCGATCCATCGTAGGTCAGCCTCCAGTCGGTAGAGCGCGTGGTCGGCGAGCAGCACGCCGAGTGGATCCCCGTCCCGCTTCAGTTCGGTGAGCTCGCGCATCCGCTGCAGATGCGCCGCCCGCTGGGCATCCAGGTAGCCGTCGGCCTGGCGGCCGAGCATCAGGGCGAGCACCACCTTGGCGAACAGTTCGCTGGTCAGGTCAGGCTCCGGCGGGGCCGGCTCGGCCAGCCACCGCTCCACGTCCGCGATGCCCGCATCGGTGATGACGTACCGCCGGCGTTCAGGCCCGGCCCCCTGCTCGATGGGCCCGGCGACCGTCTTTCCGTCCCTGGCCAGCCGGGACAGGGTCGCGTACACCTGGCTGTAGCGCAGCGGCCTGCCCCGGCCGAAGTACGCGTCGTAGTCCCGTTTCAGGTCGTATCCGTGACTTGGCCCCCGCTCAAGCAGGCCAAGCA
>Ga0070706_100001134_pt1 | contig 28771 bp, 29 predicted proteins | sample KBSK5501metaG_FD_65476 | JGI IMG/M metagenome (GOLD analysis project Ga0070706, IMG submission 65476) | Corn, switchgrass and miscanthus rhizosphere microbial communities from Kellogg Biological Station, Michigan, USA - KBS K5-50-1 metaG | ecosystem: Host-associated > Plants > Roots >... | reverse complement strand
AACTGTGGTTCCCACTTGCTGATCGCGCGAGATATTTGTTTCCCGTATGCCGCGCGCAACGTCAGAGCTCACCTGCGTCTTCTGAAATCCCGCGGCTGCCTCGATGATCATCCGCTGCGTAGTCGCGGCGCCCGCAGTGGCCGCTACCTGGCTGGTCAACCCCGCCTGAATAGACGCAAGTTGACTCGCGCGCTGTCCCTGCGCGCGCACATTCCCAGCCTCCAATTGTCCTCCGGATCGCGTTACATCCGCGCTATAACCAGCGTTGTACTGCATCGTTTCCGCCTGGCGGTTAAGAGAAGCCGCAGCTTCGGCGCTGTACTTCTCAATTCCGGTGCCAATAATTGCTCCCGTCCAGCCAGAGAACACCGTCGCCACCGATTCGTAAATGCGCCCAGATAACAGATACAGGGAGATGAAGGGCGTGCCAAAAAGACAAAGCGCGCCCACCCCCATCCCGAAGGCGGCGAGCGCAATCGTGTATTGCGGCTGGGCGAGCGGGTCGGTGATTGCCCGCATCGTTCTGTAGTCCCATATATATAAAGGACTGCTGTCGCCCACGGCCATCGCCACGTTTCCCCACATATAGGCAATAATCCGAATGATTTTGGATACCGAAGGCCAAATCAGCGTGAGGGCGATAAGGCCATAGAAAAAAGGGTAAGTCGTCTTGCCGGCTAGATGTTTGTCGACAATCCCCGCCAGCATAAAGGGCATGGCCAACTTCATTGCCATGGTAAGAGCCGCCGCCAAAATCACAAGAAGCAGATCGCCAAACTCGATCAACCCGCGTTCAAAGTTGAGCCAGGTCATCATCGTGGAAATGTTCCACTGCGAAACATCCGCCTTGCGCTCGAAGTCCTGAATCGTGCTATCCGTATCGACCAGAATGCCGAGCACCGATTGGCTCCCCAACGACACCGGCTCAATCGCCGTCTCGCGGCCATCCACCTTCACCGTAAACAGGTTATTTTGAAACTTGGCGTACGAGTCGTTGAAGCTCTCACGCTGTGCCAGGTAGAGACGCTGCAGGATTGATTGCTGGCCTGTCTCATTGCCGTTCGCGATCTCATAACCGACCGCGCTCATAGTGTTGATGATCGCCAGACTGGTTCCCGAGAGCACAAAGAACAAGGCGAGTCGGCCAAACCACCAGTAGAGATTCGGACCTTCGCCATTGTCTTCCCGAACGATCCGTAGCATCGCGAAGCCGGCCAGCACGTTTCCCAACACCCAGGCCAGCAACTCAAACCAACCGATCAGCTTAGAGACAATTTCATTCTCAAAATATGGCAGCAGCGAACCGGCTCGCTGCGAGAGCGCGGCGATGTTGTCCGAGAGTGAAGTTACGGGTGACGGCGCCGGAGTTGGTGGTGAGGGTGAGGGCGTCTGACCCTGAGCCAGCACCGGCAACAACAATACGGCGACAAACATGGTCATTGTGAAAAAACGTTTGATGTTCATAACTGACTCTTGGAGTGGGGTGACTCGTCAACGCTTTGGGCTTGGCGTACCTGCGCAACCTTAGCGAGTTGCTCTTTGAAAACGAAGACGAGTCGCCGCACTCCAACCCTCACTCATTAAGGTTGACGTGGCGATACAGCTGGTACGCCACCTCTTTCAATCGCCGCAAAGATGCTGTCCTTCACAATCGAGAGACTGTTCCAGGCTTCGTCTGTAGCTTTCACCCGATTAGCAATCCGCACCCGCTCTTCCATAGTCAGGTTGTACCGCTTCACTCGTTCTTCGATCTGAGTAGAGAGCGTGGAAATCTGTGCGTCCAGGTCCGCAATCATTTTCTCGCACGAGGCAATCTCCAGCTTTAGATCTGAAACGCAGGTGGCGCACTGTTCCGTCTGGGGCTTTGCCAACTCGGCGTCCAGTTTTTCCTTGGCTTGCTTCAGCTGCTGCGCGGCGCCCGCTTGCCTGGCTTCAGCGGTCTGCAGATCGTGATAAAGACGAGCGAGAGTAGCGTCGAACATCGCAATACGATTCATGGTAGCGATCTTGTCCGCGGCCGTACGACCGATGGAATCGCGCAGGTACTCTTCAAAGTCGCGCGCGTCAGCATCGGGATCGAAGATGCCATTCATTAATCGCATCTTAATTGAACGAATCATCCTCAGCCGCGTGATCACCATTGTTTCCATCGCTCGTTTCAGTGCGAATACATCCCGCACGGTCTGACCAATCTGCGCCATCGTGCGCGTGAGATTCGCATTGTGCAGCACCAGCCTCTCGGTCTGAGAAAGCACCCCTTTCATGGTCGAGATCTGCTCCATCATCTTGTTTATCTGCTCTGAATATTGCTTCACCCGCTCCAGCCAGCGAGTGGCCTCCTCAATCTGCCGTTGGATCTGGAGCGAGTACTGGGCAGGATCGAAAACGGTCCACTGCGCCTGAATGGTAGCTGGCGACAAAATCGCGCCCAGCAAAATTCCGAGTAGTATCTGCTTAATTGCGTTCTTCATTGATTCATCCTTCATATGAATTAAGATTTCTTAGTTTATGGCTCTACTTCTGTTAGGCCGCTGCTTCCATAAGCGCCTCGTCAATCTCTTTGAGCCCGAGGGCAGTCAGCCCGCGCGGGTAGTGCACGGCGAGCCAGGCGTGAACTTTTATATCCGGCCATTCAGGATGAAAGGCAGCAACCAGACTCCGCGCATTTCTTTCATCGGCGTTAGTGGTCAGGGTCCACAACATCAAGGGACTGAGTTCATGCTGCACCACCTCGACTACCTGATCAGGACCACTGCCAATCACCATCACAAACTGCGAGAATCTTCCCGGCGCGGTCTTGATGTGAGCGATCGCTGCCGCGCCGTTTTCTGACAAGCGAGCATGTGCGACAATCTTTGAGTAATCACCCAGCTGCTTCCCGATAAACATGACGTTGCCAGTCTTTGAAAGGGAAGCCACGTCCTCAATATCTTCAAAGGCATGAGTTGCCAGAATCGTGATCGCATTCTCTTTGGGGCCCTTGCGGCCGGCGTGCTGTAGCACCTTGAAAATGAACGGATATTCTTCCTTGATTTCCCACATCTCATCGAAGAGATTAACCGTCGGCGTGCGCGTCCCATCTTCCCGCCGGCGACCGAGACTTCGGGCCACATGCGCCGCAATGCGGTAGGCGAGTGACAGCTTTATGTCGTGAGGAAAATCTTTGAGTACTCCCAGCTCGAAGACATCGAAAGGCGATCTGGCTTCGTAATCGGGATGAGTGGGAGCATCGAGCCAGGGATGAGCGAGGTAATTGCCGAGCGCGAGCACCAGCGTCTCACGTCGCTCCCGCACCATCTCTGAATCAAAGGGATAAGTCCGAAGCTGGGCTACAAAGTGCGAAAGAATCGGTTCGAAGAGCGGACGACCGGGACCGTTCTGCGAGACGATGTTCTCGTAAACCTGAAAGACCACGGCGCTGATAATGTCTTCGGCAGTCTTGTCGTCGTCCTTCACCCGGGCCAGCATCTTCAGATCGCCGACTACCAGCGCCTTCTGCACATCATCGGGCATCTCTCCCAGACTCAATTCGGGATAAGACCAGATATTAATGGCCCGCACCTCGTCGGGCTGCGGACGGATGTAGCGCCCGCCAAGCACCGCGACCAGCGGCCGCAACGTCTCGCCGATGTCGATTGCATTGACGCTGGCCTCACGCAGGCCGGCCAAAATGTCGCAGGCAAACTGGGCCATCAGGATCGATTTCCCGCCTCGAGGAGCGGCAATGATCTGGATCAGTGGCGAAGGAATTTGATTGCGATCGAAAAGGTCTAGACCAATCAACCGACCAGTCACGGTTGACAGAAGCGTATGTGGTCTGGCGGCGCCTTGCCATGAGTCTTCGGTGGGCGTCAACGCCATGACAGAATTCGAAACCTCGATCAGCTCGCGGCCGGTTAGCTGCGGAGACAATTCTCCAGCAATGGCCGACGGATAGAGCGCTCGCAAGGCTTCGGGCTCCTCACGCTCGCCATTCGCTCCCGGAATCTGCCGGATGGCGGAGATTACTTTTTCACATTGCTCATCCAATGCTTCCAGGGACTGCTTTAATTCACCAAAGTTAATGGCCCGCTCGCCGTAAAGAGTCACGTAGCAGCGCGTGGGCAACAGAGCCTCACGTGCGCCCACCACCTCTTCGCGCACTGCGCGCAAACTTCTGAGCGCCGCCGCGCCTTCGGGATTGTCTCTACGGGTGAAAGTTCGCTTGACCTGCTTGATGCGGCGGTCAAGACGCTTTGTCTCTTTGCGTTGTTCTCGAAAAAGGTATTCAGTGACGATGGTGTGTCGGCTGTTGAAATCTCTCCGGCCAATCAGACCTCGCAGCGCATCCGCGGTCACGAATTCGTTGGGGGGCGTAAACATCGATACTATTGCCACCGGACACTGGCCGTGCATTAGATAGTTCAGTTCGCCTTCGATCGTTTCGCTACACAGGTAGTCCCGCAGGTCTCGGCCGGGTCGGTCCGGCAAAACCGGAGCGGAGTTGGCGTTCTGGCAGTGGCCGAAGAAGACCGCCTCCCAAATTTCCGGGCGCGAGAAACGACGCAAACTAACCGGAGAGGAATTTTCGATCTGACGCCAAACTCGGTTGGCATGGTTGTAGGCGCTGCGCTCATCCTCGAGCGTGCGCCGAATCACTGAATCGTCGGCCGTCCGCCCATAGATCGTTCCCACGTCTCGCAACGCGCTGAGCACGCCGTGTCTCTTGATGTCTTCACTCAGTGCCTGCCTAAAGTCTATCAGTGCAGTCATCGTTGAGTTGCCACGCTTCTTCGACGGCACCCGCACCCACATGGTAAGCACGCTGCGGCGATAGGGAAGTACATTTGCTGTGCTCTGCAGATAATCCAGGTTTGACGATTGCAGCAAGGACGCCAACGTGTGTGTCCCGGTGGGCGCGCGTGAGGCGATGACTTCGGTAATCGCCTGGCCGGGATCAGGAGTAGTCGAATATCTGAACTGCACCAGCGTGCCGGCCGGCTTCTCGAAAGCCAGCATCCGCGCCAGATCGTCATAGCGAATGTCCACCAGCGCGTCAGCCGCAAACATCGTCGCCGGCATCTCCACAAGATAGGCGACTGTCAGCGAGCCGTCCTTGTGGCGTAAGGCATCGTTGTAGATGCCAACAATTGATGAGTCGCGTCTCCTTCCCGGTGGCCGGCGCAACCTGGCAATTGATCGGTTGGGATCACTCTTAGCATTCTCTAGTCGGTCGCAAGTGATAGCCTGTGACATCCGCCTTCCTTTGCCTCCTGAATGCGATGGTTGTGTTCGAGCAGGAATGTGGTGAGCGAACTCTGGTTTCGCTGCTGCGTGGGCGAAACGGAAACCTCACTTCTGTCCGTCTCAATCAACCACGATCGTCTGAATGGCCGCGCTTTGCCGTTTGGAATTGACCGGTTCTGTCGATGATGGCTGAACGTTGCTTTAAATTTGTGCTGTAGCCAGTAAGGCCTACGACCAATCCGAATGTAGTTGAAGAAGGCGATGCTGCCCGCAGTGGCCAGTAACCAAGTCCACATTTGCAGCGGCACGTAGAGCACCGTAATGCCGAAAGCCACCGGCGCTAGATAACCGGCACACGAGATCAAAAGCACAGTGAACCAATCGCTGTCAGCAACACCGAAGCGCACCACCGGCAGATAGATGTTTGGTCGTACAGGTCGGGTTCGCATCCCAAACACACCTCCAAAGAATTCTCCGAAAAGTGACTCGATCCGAAACGAGCCCAAGTCAGTGACTGCTTAGAACTGGTTATCCAGAGGCACACTGTCACCCTGACTGAAGGCATAAACCGCGGCGCACACTCCACCAAAGGCGAAGCATGCTGCCCCGGTAATGAACTTCCAGGTAGAGAGCGATTCGCGCAGTCCTGAGGTGATGATCCCCACCGCGACGAAGATGATCCCGGCGATGATCATTGCCGCGGCCAGAAAGAAAGTGACAGAGCGCAAACTGTTTCCAAGTTGGCCACTGTTACCGTTGAAGAAAGAACCAGTGGGTGTTTGTGCTGATACGGCGACCACACTAAGGGCGATCATCAGCGCGGCAGCGATCGCGGCACCCAATGTCTTCATGCCGAGCCCAACCATGATGAGTCTTCGTCCCACCCGCACCACACGCGAACCCTCCAATGAGGGAATGCTTAGGAGTTCCATCATGTTGTTCATCTCTTTGTTCTCCTTGAGTTGATCTAGTTGACGTTCGCCCTCCTATTCAACTGTTGTGCCAAGCGTTTGGTCCATCACTTGCCGAAGACGATCACATGATGTTGTGCAAACTGATCCAGTCGATTTTATTTTCTGCGTTGTTAACCCTAGTTGTAATGGCCCAGCCTCGGAGAAGTGAAGGTGAATCGGTCCGGGCGAGAGCGCTAGAGCTCGAGCCTTACATCATCGAATCAGCGAATCGTTACCGCATCGATGCACGTGTCCTGAGAATTGTGTGCTTCATGGAATCGCGCTTTCGCGTTAACGCAGTAAGTCCCAAAGGCGCGCTCGGCCCAATGCAATTCATGCCGGACACTGCGCGCCGATACGGATTGAATGATCCCCACGACCCACGTGCCTCGATCGATGCGGCAGCCCATTACTTCCGCGATTTATTAAGAAGATTCGGCGGACGGGTAGAGCTGGCCCTGGCTGCTTACAATGCCGGCGAGGGCGCCGTGGAGTCGTTTAGATTTGGAAGGCCTCTGATGCTCGCGAGCGGCAAGATGATCAATCCTCGCGGACTCGTAACCGGCGGCGTGCCGCCGTACTCCGAGACTAGAACCTACGTGAGGTCGGGAATGGCTCTTCTGTTTGGTCGCCAAATAAGATCTGCGAAGCGCGATGCTGATAGCGCGGTTGGCGCTAGCGTGCCCCTCGGTCCCGAAGCGCGGGATTTCACGATTGATGTAACCGAGAATGAGATTCCCTCATGGCTTCGTCGAAAGGAGAAACCGAAGTCGTTCTTCATCGAGGTTCAGTGAGAAGGTCGGGTTTTGCCGACGCTTTGATGGAGACTTTTTACAACAGTCGGCGACCTGAAGCTGTTCAGCCCGAATGGAAGGTGAAGCAGACAGAAACTTGTACTAGCCGTACTGCTCCGGCGCCCACACGCCTCAACCCTGGGAAAAATAGGTGTCTAGGTAGTCGGACGCGTAGTGGGACGGAGTCTGGGATCGAACCTGAATGGTTGTTGTTCAACGATTCTTAATTCAGCCGCGCGCGGGTGAAGCGGATTCAGCAGTACATTGATGCTCTCGGGTAGTACGACGCTGGGAACGGCAATGGCCAATGAACGCTGGTCTACTAGCCATTGGTCACCAATTGCGCGCGTGTATCCGAGATCTCCCTCCCAGCCACTTCTCAGCGAGCTTAAGTCCACTTGCTCCATCGCGTCATCAGGAACAAAGATCTTAAAGGCCTGATAACCCCGAGGTAAGGCGCCGGTCACATGGACCAGGCACTCGGCCAGACTCAGAGCCAGCGATTCTGAAGCGTACACAACCGCGCGACTGGCAGAGTTCCAACGGCCTCCGGCCAAGCGGGCGCCTTCGCCGACGAGTGGAGGATAGCGCCCGCTTGCCAGGCGCCAAACGTGACTCACTCGTAGACTCCATGCTCTATGCGAAGTAGGACGTTTTCGACAACCCTAGCCCCGCTGCTGGTACGCACTAACCGGAGAGGTATCTCGTGGCCGAGAGCCGGATTGGGCGTGAGGAGCCAATCGTGTGCGACCTCAGCATCACCAAACACTCGCTGAGCCAGTGCGGCGATCCCGGCGGCGCGAACAATGCGGTCCGATTGCTCGGGAGTAAGATTCCGAGCCCCGCGCAAGCTTGTTAAGGTTCGTCTGGGAATTACCTCGGTGAGATCCTTGTCAGACAACTGCGTAAACTTCTTTAAGCGCACTATGACCCGATAAGGTAGCCCGCGCTCAATCCGACGTGCGAAAGTCAGGCCAGACACAACCTCCTTCCCCAACACCTCGACGCCACCTAACGCTTTTGCCGTTTCAAGCCACTCCATGAATAACCTCCTTGGCAATCTTGCCTAAACAATAGGGCAGTTCTGCCGAGCAGTCAAGGTTCGTCGATCAGGTGTATGCCCAAAGTAGCAAAGTAGAGATTGGATACAGATCTCACCACTCCCACCTTCAAGGACTACCATGTAAACAATGCTGTTGACGAATTAGGAGTCGCCGTGGTATAGTTCGTTTGTATGCTAATAAGGCGTACAAATTTGTGGGCAACCCTGTTGACGCTGGGCTCGTCTTATGTTACACAATGCCTCTCCCATGTGTGTTGGTTTTAGGTTAGGAGGCGTTATGGCACAACTCAGAATAGGCGACGAAACACACGAAGTGCTTCGCGAGCTTGCACGTCTTGAAGGGGCATCCATGCAGGGTGTCATAGACAAAGCCCTCGCAGAATATCAGAAAAAGCGGTTTTTTGATTCGTTAGGTGCGGCCTTTGGCGCGCTCAAGAACGATCCCGAGGCTTGGGCTGAAGAACGACAGGAGCGGCGGGCTTGGGAGAACACGCTTTCAGACAACGTTGAGTCGGATGAAGTCTGGACGGAGGATGGGAACGTAGTTGCCAGCCGTTAATTGTTATCGCGGTGAGGTATGGTTTGTCGACCTGAATCCCACTCAGGGTCGTGAGCAGTCTGGCCGTCGACCTTGTCTAATCGTCTCCGATGATCGCTTCAATCTAAGTCCGGCAGACCTGGTTATCGTTATACCCATTACGTCAAAACATAAGGGCATTCCTTCTCACGTCGAGATAAATCCCCCTGAAGGTGGCTTACAGCTCCGTAGCTTTATTAAGTGCGAGGATATCCGCTCAATCTCCACTGGTCGGTTAGTCAAAGTCATGGGCACTGTAAAGATCACAACGCTTGATAATGTTGGACAGCGATTGCGCTTACTGCTTAATTTGTGAAAAAATCTTGGCAAGCGTATCAAGCAAAGAAGTAGTGTCCTAACCTGAAATCCGGAACGTGGTCTATGGTACACCGTTTGTCCCGCTAACTTGCTTCATCTTCCGAAGAAGCGTGCCCGTTTTAGAAACCGACCTAATAGCTGAAGTTGCCCGCGTCATTGCCGCCGATTAAATACAAATCTTCTTGTATAAACCTAGGATTGAGGCGGATTCTTAAAGTCGTGGGAGGTGCTTGGGATATTTTGCACTTGGTCAGTATTTTCATGAGAAAGCGAAAGCAATGATCAGCAAGTTCCGCCCCGTAAGTACCTATCGGTTCAGTTAACATGGGGCAGATTTTTAGATTAGGACACTACCAGCAAACACACCTTCTGGTTATGCTTGTCTCACGAAAGTAAGATCGCTGACTTTAATCAAGTCTCAAAATTCTAACCTGTGAAACGACGAAAGCGCCGAGCTGTAACTCGACGCCTTCAGAAATCATCTCTCACGATGTCCTTCAAGTGATCACCTCACGGGCGCAACACCGGAAGACTTTCAATTCTAGGCCGTCCGTATAACTTCCGCATTCGTATTCTGCCGGTTGGGCCTGTCGCGTTGTGCAAGCACTAAAGCCGTGACCTTTTACAACAGCCACTCGCTTTCAACCTTCAGGCATCACTGTTTTTGAAATGGCATGGCGCTTGTAATGGCGCTTGTAGACGAGCGCGACAGTAGCTGCTGCAAAAAACCAAACCATTCTGGGAGGAAATCATGAGCGCCAATGCTATTGGGCTGCCGCTAGCGGAACGAGTGAAGGACTGCGCCGCCTTAACGGATGCGGAGCCGGGCATGAAAGAAGAGCAGGAGAGTAAGGCCCCACAACTCGCGCCGGTTATTTGCTATCGCGACCCAGCCGATGTGTGGCTGATACGTCGTCAGTCGCGGCTGATCATTCTGTGTTTGCTGATTGTCGCCGTCGGCGTTGTCGGTGTGGTTTACAAATCCATTCAACGTCCCGATCGCATCGTCGTCGATATGTCGTCCGGGCGCACGGTGATGATCAATGACCGAGAGCTGGGCGCGACCGAAGCGGTACGGCTGGAGAAGGACAAACTGCAACTCGCTGACATGGACTACGTGGTTAAGGCTTTTCTTGACTACCTCTATCGGGTGGACCAGCGCTCGCGCTCAAAGGATATTGAGGCTGCCCTTCGTCTCATGGTTCCCGGACAAGCCAAGAAATTCGCGCAATATCTGAGCGAACAGAAGATTCTACAGACGCAGCGTGAGCAGGAATGGACCGCTATCTGGAAACCGGAATATCTCGAACATGCTCCCGGCAAGCCGCTAACAGTTAAGGTCTACGGCACTCAGGAGATCGACCTGGTAGTGAAGAACCAAAGCCAGCACTTGACGAGGCACATCCTACTGACTGTCGAGTTGTTACCCGATGCACCGGAAGACGGAACCTTTCGACTTGATAGAAATCTGCGTTCTGGATTCCGCATTAACTCGGTTGACTACAAGGAACTCAGCTCCAGCGAGACGGAGACGCCGGCAACTTCAAGCCAGGGCTAAAAGGAACAAATCATGAAGAAACTCAATACACTATTGCTGCTCCTATTCGCGTCGACTGCTTTGTGGGCGCAACAGCCAACCATTGCTGTCACTAAGCGAGCTATCCGTTGTTCGGCCTGTGTACGGCGCGTCGTTAAGACTCAGCCGGCAGCGCCTACTTTGCTTTTACCGCATGTGGTTGATTTCTTTGTGGCCGAAGCCAGAGTTGACGTGACTAAAGACGAAACCGTCATCCGTCTGGCAATGGCCCAACACGGTAGTGTCCTGATCGAGCTGCCGGCGAACGATGGTCCCCGCTACATTATCCCCGGCGATCCTGAAATGGCCACCGTTGACCAGAAAGCGCTGGAGCGAAACAAACGCGCGATTGTCGTGCGGCCTGGCGCTCAATTCTTACCGCCACTCAGAAACGTCAAGGCGCGTACTCCCGCGGCGACGGTGACCGCGCAGATGCGCAGCGGGTTAGTGGTCACCTTTCTTTTCTATCCAGTAGAAGACCTCGCGCAGAACGTTCATCGCTGTGTGCTGGCCTATAGCCGCGATGAGGTGGTAGCGCGAAGGCGCGCGGCAGGTCTGCCGGTCAATCTCGCCGACGACGGGGGAGGCGGCGAGATGACTACCCAACCTGCCGCGTCAAGTTCCCTCACAGTTGAAGTCAATTCGGAAGAGTCGACGAAACCGAAAGGCGTTGATGAAGTCTCGGGTCCTGCTACTTCACCAAAACTGATCGACCCAAGTAGCGAGGATTTGAAAAAGAAGGAACGTTTGAATGTGTCAGCGGCAGCAGCCGCTCGAGAAATGCTGCAAGCAGCAATCAAACTGCCGAAGCAGTTCAAGAAATGGACTAAGCCGGTTCATGGACTGGCGCTGTCAGTTCTGCAACCGCGTGAAGAGGCCGGCGGGTTCAGTGTGGTAATCGTGGCTGTGAAAAACAAGACGAGTGCCAGTCTGAAACTAACACCTGGGATTCCCGAACTCCTGCTGGAAATGTTTGATGACCAGGGTAAGTCAGTCAATCTCGAATCAATCAAAACAATTGCGATGGAAGCGAGCAACGCATCAGGTTCCATTCCAGCAGGTGCAACCATCTATTACGCTGTTGCCTACGTTTCGCCGGTACTAAATGCCCATCAACAAGTGAAGCTCATGGTCGGGCATACCAACGCTGCCGATGAGCCGGCATCGATCGTGCTCGCCAGCAACGGGCGCTAAGGGAGGAATCGGAAGCGCATCATGAATCAAGCTGACCATAATCATACTCAGGTCTCGGTTGTCGATACGGTTGAGAACGGCAGGGAAGGGGAGCAAGCGAATACGTTCTACGATCCCACTAATCCTGTCCTTGCTCCGGCCAGAGAAATAGACAAGAGCCGGAAGAAGAGCTGGAAGCGCAGGCTGATTAGGTGGAGTCTCGTCCTTGTCTTATTGGCCGGTGGCGTGTTCGTTCTCTACTCACTGGTGAAGACAAAGAGCGTTAACGTCCGGGTACAGGCCGACAATCGCCACGAGCGACTAAGCGCAAAACCACAGCCGAGTCCGGGCAATTCAGAGAATGGTCTTAGCGCCGAGGCCATCAACATTGCCCGGGAAGCGGTGGGTTCTGACAACCCTTCAACCAATCCATCTGCCAATCCTTCGAGTTCGCCAGGTGCGTCGCCCACGCCATCGCCTTCTCCCGGTAATCCTCGGGTTAACTATAGCGCGACTGAAGGGTACGGATTAGGACCGGTTAGCGACTTCGGCGTTCGCAATGAGAATCAGAGCCAGGCGAATGGAGCCGGAGCTCAACAGCAATCGACAGGAGAACCAAAGAGCGGTGTTGTCCCCGCCGCTGAGTCGGTAGCGCCATCTCGCGGGAATCCTACGCAGAGTATCTTTGTCGACGACCAGCCACTGAAGATAATTTCAGTCGTGCCAGGAGCTGAGACTGCGCGGCTGAATTCCCAGTTAGAGAAGAAAGGACTTCCGCGCGTGAGTGTAAAGCAACCGAAGGCAGTCTTGCCACCCTTCGGCACGATGCTACCTGTGCGTACCCAAGGTGTGATCTTCACCGTGCGCACCAACGCTTATGCGCGCCTTGAACTAGTCAGAGATGCTCAAGGTGATGGTTGGTCGTTGCCAAAAGGCACGCTCTTGATAGGTCGCGTTGGTGGCAGCGAATACGATCGCGCTTTTGTCAGCGTCATTGGCTACGTCGATCCGCGAGAGAACCGCTTTGTAAAGCTGAGTGGCGAGGTCGTGGGCAGCGACGGAGCCACCGGACTCCAGGGCAAACCGGTAGTCGTCGATCGCAACCGCTTGAAACAAACGCTGCGCAAAATTGCCTCGAGCGGACTGCAAGTAGCCGGCATGGCTGCCGGTGCACTCACCGGACGGGGCACGGTTGTAGTTAATGGCTCGGGCTCCCGGCTGCTCAATCCCGTCACCGATCAAGCTGGACGAATGATAAATGGTGGCGACGAGAAGCGCGCCTTCGTCAAGGTTGCTGCGGGACAACCTGGATTCGTTATGGTCGCCGACCTGCCGAAAGAGCTTCACGGCGTTGATGCGCCTGGACATGCGCCCGGTGAAGGTGAAGTCGTTAAGGCTGCGGGTTCTTTGAATGATCGCGAAGTGATGGAGCTGCTCCTCTTCGGCACACCCGAAGAGATTCGCGCGGCGCTGCCACTGATGAATGACGAACAGAAACGCATGGCTGCCAAAACGCTCGACGGTTACAACAAGCCATGATTCCCTCCGATCCGCAACGTGACGTTATTGATCCGCGTCATTTGGTACGTGAGCATGGCCGCGAGGCCCTCGCTGAACTCGTGGCCCGCGAATCCGGATATATCTTTCAGCTCCGACCGCTTAAGGACCTTTGCCAGTCACTGAAGTCAGGCATGCCGCTGCTGGCGGAAGGTGAACGCGGCGGCGGCAAAACCGAGCTGGTCGATGCCCTCGCTTACGCCTGTAATCGACCTTACTTCGAGCTGCAAGGTATGGACGATCTCAAGCTAAAGGACATCCTGCTCGAATGGGATGATCAGGGACAGAACAACTTCGTGGTGCAAGCGGTCGCTGCGGGAGAGTTGACGCTGGCTGAAGCCCGACGGCAGCAGTGGCGCAAGGAGTTTCTCAATCTGGGCGAAATACTTAAAGCCTATGACTATCTCTCTGAAACCGGAATAGTCCCTGTCATCAAGCTTGATGAATTCGAAAAGCTGCCGCAAGTCTGCCAGGCATTCTTCTATCAACTGTTCACCGACGGTCATGCTTCGATCCCGCGGCTGGCTGAGAATAATGGCCATATCGGCGTGGGCAAGAATGATGAGAAGCCAATCGTAGTCCTGACTTCGAACAATCAGCACGTGGTTCATCCGCCACTACGCTCACGCTGTGTCTATACCAAAGTCAGACTGCCTACGGATCTCGAAGAAGCGCGCATCCTCCATTCGCGCGTGCCCGTAGCCACCGTTGGTTTGGTTGTTCAATTGGTAAAAGTAGTTCGCTACATTCGCGTAATGATGCCGACCGTGAGAGACAAACCTGGTCTGCGCGAGTCCATCGCTTTGCTCAAGTCTCTCTTAGCCGAGGACGTCGAAGACATCGATGCGGAAGTAATTGACGATCGTCTTGGATTCATTGCTCGGGGCGCCGACGATCTGGCCAACCTGGAACTTGGACTCCCGCGACTCGAGAGGGCGGCCCATACTCCGGATGCGGTCGTGGAGCAGATGGTCGAGCAAGTCTTTACTGAGCGGGTCGTTCGACTCCGGGAGGCCGCATGAGAGACCGGGGAAAGATCTGGCCGTTCATCTCCGTAGCCGCCGGCGCCTGTATCGTGCTGGTTGTGGTCCCGCTAATGGTCGAAAGGGAGAGAAGCAGCCGCATGGCCACGGTTGAGGCTAACGTTTCAATTGGCGATGCTGGCCGCGTTGAGTCTTCATTGTCGAACGGTCCGACCTATCGTTGGCCGGACAGCGAAGTGCCACGCACTGCGGAGAGACTCCGCGACGCGAGCGCCGTCGCCGTTGCTGCGATCACTTATGTCATTGAAACCTCTCTGGTGGGTCACACTCCGCGAGATGTCAATGAAATCATTGCCGGCATCACCCGCCGTCAATTAATCCCAGCCGAATGGCTCACCAGTCAGCCGGGCATTTTGCAAATGCCGCGCGCCACCGCGCATGTGCGCTATTCGCCCGCGCGTTTGACTGTTGAAGTTCTCTCTGTTCCTAACGAGGCGACTGACGGTCCGGCAATCCTCATTCGCATCCCTGACTTGGAGAACACCGGAGTCGGCGCCCGTTACTTCGAATCAATGCAGCTCGATGGCATTCGCTATCCCAATCCGTTCGCGCCCATCCCGGAAATCATCAGCTGCGGCTGGCAGCCACGTCTCTTCAAGCAAACGCAAATGCCCGACGCGGAGCGAGCCCAGCTGGAACAGTGGGCGCAAACAATTCCCAAGAAATCGTGAATGAGTTTTGCTGGTTATGAGCTTTCGCACCCTGGCACAGCGGATCGATGCGGACTATTTTATTCCCCGGCCTGCCGATGAGCCGGACCTTGATGCCTTTCACGCCGCTACCCGATTCCTGAAAGACTTATCGCGGGGCGTCAGCCTGGTGCTCAGCAGCTTTGTGGCGGCGTATCTTTTCTGGCGCTCCGGCCAGATGCTCAATCTCAGTTTCCAGTCGATGTTGTTTGTGGTCGCCGGCGCGATGGTGGTCTCGCTGGTCGGAGTGGCTGAATCTGCTTCGCTTGGCTATCCCTACTATAGCATCAATCAGAGACTCACTCACGGCTCTGCCCGTTGGGCCAGCATCGCGGATCTCAAGGCGCGCGGACTGGTGCTATCAGAAAATGAATCGTTGCCAGTTGGAGCCGTGCGTGTTGGCAAGCTAAGCGTCGCCTTTGGCTTGAAAAATTACGATCTCATTTTGCGAATGAAAGAACTGCTTACCCATACCGGCATCTTTGGACCGTCGGATGCCGGCAAATCCGCGACCTTCTATATGAACATCCTGCGTGATTGGTCCAATTGGGGATCGGCCCTGGTGATGGACGTCAAAGGCGAACTCTATGCGCACACCGCCCGCTATTACGATAACGTCTACCGCTTCGACCTTGAGAATCCTTGTCTCTCCGATCTTTGGAATCCGCTACCCGCTTGTCTTGGCGATGGACAGCTGGCGCACTCAGTTGCCTCCATCATCGTCGGCTATGAGCCCGACACCATGAAAGCCAATGACACTACCCATTACTGGATCTCGGGTGAAACAGCGCTCATGAAAGCGCTCTGTTTGCATCTTCCCACGATTGCTTGCGATCCTACCTTCGCGATGGTCAAGGAATACCTCTCGCGCAACGATCTCAAGAAATTGGGTGACGACATGCTGCGTTCTGCGGATCGGGAAGTGCAGATCGAGTGGGGCAACTTCACCAAAGTCGACGCCGAGAAAACCCAGGGCGGGGTGATCACCGGACTGAATAACAAGCTGGCGCCGTTGCGTTCACCCAATGCCATGCAGATCCTGAAGACGGCCAGCACCGAAGAACTCACGCACGGTGTGCGTGAGATCAGCCTGAGCGAATTACGCAAGCCCTCCACCGCGATCTACATCGTGATTCCGGAAGGTATGGCCAAAGACTACCGCATTCTGCTGGAACTGTTCTTTGGTCTCGCGGCCATAGAGATGCAAGCGTCGACTACGAAAGATGCTACGCCTGTACTCATGGCCCTGGACGAAGCCGGCAATGTGCCGCCTCCGAAGCTGGAAGAGAAGTTGAAGATTGGTCGCTTTCGCAATACTCCTTACCTGCTAGGGTTCCAGGACGTGTCGCAGGTGAAGAGCAAGTTCGGTGAGACAGGCGGCAAGGCAGTATTAGCGGGCATGAAGAATCAGATCTTTTTGCCTGGCATTGATCCCGAAACGGGAGCCTATGCCTCTGCCATGCTGGGTCCAGCTACCGTGCTCTCGCGCACTGAAGTTGATGCTACCGGCAAGATAAACGACGCCGAGCGCGTCTCGGAAAGCCGGCGCGATCTCAAGCAAGCACCCGAACTACGGCGCATGGTGAAGTATCGTCAGGGCATCGCCATCATCGATACCGCCGATCCGATACTATTTCGTTTCATGTCGCCCGCTGATATTGGCGATGAGGCGGTGCCGCCTCGTCGCGAACTGGCATTACCTGAAACACTGGCCAACGCTACCGCCCGCATGCATCACCTCAAAGCTCAGCAAGCGCGAGCACTTCAGGAGCAAGCAAAACAAGCTGAGGCCGGAGTAGAGGCTAATGGACACTCACATTCAACCGATATCAGCGCCGCCGTTGCAAAACCGAGACGCCCACGCAGACCAGTGAATCTTGACGGTATTGGTGACGCCGAGTTGCCTTTCGACGGGAATTGATCATATGCGCGGAGTGGAAGGAAAGACAGGGCAACGACGATTCAGCTTGTCGTATGGGTTGCTGATTGTTGCCATTGTCAGCTATCTAGCTGTCTGGGCTTATTCGTCTTACGCTGCTGAGTGGCGCGCTCGCGCCGACGTCCCACAAATCGATCCCGTACTCAGGATCATAAAAGGACTACGACAGTATCAGAAGGTCAACGCTACCTTCCCAGCCAGCTTCAACGAAGTCGAAGCCACAGTGTGGAAACATTCCACTCCCCTTGACTACGGTGCCGGCGGGCATTCCATAGTCGTCGGCAATTACTATTACCTTTACACTTTTGTCAGCCCGACGCGCTGCACTCTGTGGGCTATTCCGGTAGGTCAACACAACCAAGAGGCTAACTCCTACTTTCTTGTCCTCACCGCTGATACGCGGGAAAAATGGAAAGGCCCTCCACTTGACCTTAAGGAAGCCGCCGTCATTTCAGGTACACCCACCTTTGTGCAACTGGCCATGCTCGGTATGATCAAACAGGATCCACTTCCAGAGAAGCGTCGTTAATCACGATGGGCGTCTTCTTCCACATTCTCTCTACCGGCGGCGGCGCTGGCGCCAGTCGCGTCACCCGCTATATCGCCGAGCGTGACCGAGATCTTGCCCGCGAAGGCCCCGGCACGCGGCCGCTGTTCAGCGAAGACCGCGAAGGCCTTTCGTACCGGAAAGCAGACCGTATCCTTGACCCTGAAGGTGGGCATCCCGAGAAGAACGATCTCATCCACTTCTCGGTCATGATCGAAGAAGAGGAATTCGACCAGCTCGGCGCAAACGAAAAAGAGAAACAGGAACGCTTCCGAAACGTCATCCGCGAAGGTATGAAGGGCATGGCCGAGGAGCTCAATGTGGAGAAACTCACCTGGGCCGCCGGCATTCACCACAACTCCAAGAACCCGCACGGGCATGTTGTCATACGTAAAGACGCCCTCGAGCGAAATACCGGCCGGGAGCAACGAATCGGTCGCATTCGCAAGAGCCTGCTGCCACACAAACAAATCGAAAACGGAAAAGAGACCATAGCTCCTGGAAAAATCGGCGAGAGGTTTCTGACCTCCTTAGAGCGACAACAGTCGCTCTATCTGGGGCGCGAGAACGTGCAGCAAAAAGCCGGAGCATTGTGGGACGAACTTGTCCGCCGCATGCAAGAACGCCGCGAGTCCAGTCCCCGGCGCGAGACTGCTGGTTCGAACCGCGCCGGCGTGGGCCAGCTTGCGGTTGATGCTCAATCGCAGTCACCATTCGCCGCTAGCGGCTGGCAGTCAAGAGAATCCACCTTAAAGGAGATCGCCGCGAGCTGGGATCTCAATTCTCGCGTAGTTGAGGATCGCTTGCAGGACTATCGAATCGCCTTAGGCAAGCAACTCGAATTCAGCATCCGCCTCGCTTTCACCCAGGTGTGGTATGACCGCGCAGTTGAGTATGGTGAGACCTACCGCTTCAATGTGCTGGACCAATCGACTGCTGAAGAACGCAAGCTCTCGGAATTCGATGTCCGAAGACGCGCCGCTGCGCGGGCCACACGCTTGAGCGAGGGTGATCACCTCTTGCGCAACCAGACAATTGAGGCCGATCTCGAGCGCCACTCCGATACGCTGCAGCAGCTGTCAGAGGCTCGCGAAGCAAAGATTGCTGCGTTGCAAAAAGACATCGCTTATCTCAGCGGCAGGTTGTCCAGAGCTGACCAGGCCGTGGTGGCAGCCTGGCAGGGTCCCAATGAACAGAATCAGACGCCACTGCTGAGTCGCCACACACTCGCAGAACTGCAAGCACAGGCCATCAAACTCAATCTTCCTGACGAGGTGTCGCAGTTGGAAGAGCTGCGTGTCGCACTGGCGTTGGAGCACGTGGCGCCTCTCCGCACTGAGACCGAAATCCCAAAGCTGGTCGCCGAACTCAATGTGGCCCGTGCTGACTTCCTGGCAAAAGACAGGCGCTGGGAGAACTTTGAGGCTTCAGTTCATCTGAGCGTCTATGAAGTACAGAATGAACGCTGGTCGCTCGGCACGCTCGACAAACAAATAGCTCGCCGTACTGAAGATTCCAAACTGCTCCCGGAGCGTGCCGCCAGACTGGATCTACGCTCGCTCGCACGCCTTAACTACTCGCCGACCGAGAGGCAGCAAGCGGCAGCCGACGTTGCGCATCTCGCCTACATTCGCGCCGAAATCGTTCGCGAGATTGAGCGACGGCGCGAGCCTCTTATCGAGGACCGAGATCGCGCGCAACAGATGGTCGAGATTCTTGAAAATGCATACGACGGTGAGGAACGCACACGGGCCCTCCAGCGCAAAGATATGCCCCAGCCGACATACGAGCCCCACCAAATGAGAACGCTCGAAGGCAGTGCTGAGATACTGCGCGACGCACAACTGCTGCGCGAAGTTCATGAGTGGGAAAAGACGACAGGGCAACGTGATGATGGATTTGATTGGCAGTCCAGAGCTGCAGCGCGAGAAATTACCTCGGGTCTGGCCGTGGCAGAAACCGACGAGCGGCTGCAACACTTTCTCGAAAGCAAACGCGTTGCTTCGCTGCATGTCGGGAATCACCGCACTGCCACCCTCCGGGAAGTTGAAGCGCGTAGCGTCACCGAATACCTTGCTCGGGCAATTGAAACAGGCGCCCAGCGAGATCATCGCCATGGCGTCAATCTCGCTGCCCGCGAGCATCACGCCCACCTGGTTGATGATCATGACAAAGCCAGGCTCTATCATGAAACCGCGCGTGAGCTGGCTTTGGAGACGGATGAACGTGAGCCAAAATTCACCGACAAGGAGAAGATCGACCTCGAGATCTATGCCGAGCGGCTGAATAATGACGCCGAAAGAGAACGATATCTGGAATTAGCGCGAGGAGAGAATCATCATAGCCAGGATCTGGAAGTCTCAATGGTGCACGGCCGGTGATCCGGCTGGAAAGGGATAATTGCCCTCTCAAAGCACCGCCACGTGCGCCGGGCCAGGTGGTTTTCGTAGCCTTTCTGAATTGGAGCACTTGATCATATTCTGTGCGCAATATGATGCCCCGGGGGACACGGATTTGCCGCAAAATATAACTTAAGTTATATTTACTGTGCAATACGTGTCTTGGAGGGCCACGCAAATGGACATCAAATATAATGGCACCCTAAAAACAATCGGGCCGCGCGCCGCACAGCTCTTCACGGAGTTGTATGAACGTCGCCACCCAACGTTTAACTTGACGGACGTGCGGGATATTACCGGTCTGGAGTCAGCCTCGGCTCGAAGCTTGGTCCGCAAAGCCGAGCAGCGCGGACTAGTAACTCGGCTAAGACCCGGGCTTTTTAATCTGGTTCCGTTCGAGCTGGGTAGAGGGACCGAGCATGTGGGCAACCCCTACCTCATTGCCCGCGAAGTCGTGGGCAATGCGCCTTATTTTCTCTCACATAGGACGGCGTTTGAGCTACACCGTATGGTGACACAGCCGAACTTCAAAATTTATGTCTCCTGCACTCGTCGTATCCGGCCACAAACGATCGGTGGCTACGAATTTCGGTTCATATCTCTGAAGTCATCACAATTGTTCGGCTCTAATAAACATTGGGTCACTAAGGATCAATCAGTGATGATCGGTGACCTGGAACGCACTGTTATCGATGGCCTGCGCCGCCCGGAACTGGTCGGTGGAATCACCGAAGTCGCCAAAGGCCTCTGGATGAAGCGGGAAACAATCAAAATAAAACGCCTCATCGACTACTCGCTGCGACTGGACGTTGGTGCTGTTTCCAGACGACTCGGCTATCTACTCGAAAACTATGGCCTGGCAAGCGAGATGGTGCTGCAAACTCTGCGGCGAAAACTCTCTGCCACCTACCAGCGACTCGATCCTCTCTTGCCTCCCGAGGGCACCTTTGTTTCGAGGTGGCGACTTCAGCTCAATGTCACGCCGGAAGAACTTAATGCTGTGAGAATCGGTTAGTGATTCCTCAACCAACATCTTCATAATTGCCAATGAGTTCGTAAACGCAGCTGGCCGCCGCATTCCCGAGGCCGACATTGAGCGTAATTATGTGCTCGCCTGGTGTCTCATTGGACTCGCGTGATTGTCTCCCATCCGGACGGAGTCTTTTCGGCGAAGCGCCTGCTTCTTTTGCTTTACCAGGAGAGCAAACTCCTCCAGGAGCTCTGGGTTCCGCTTGCTTACCCTGTCCACTATGCAACTAAGAACAGAGTCAACGTCCTCGTCACTCACAAGCAAGCTATCAATGATGCCCTTACGGACGGCGCGTTCCAGCTGTTCGCGCGAGAGCGCCGGCGAATACAAAAAGGCTTGCCGCCGCTTGCGTCGAAGGAGAAGATCCTGCTTGTAGAGTCGGTCCATCACGGTCATTAGCGTCGTGTACGGAACGCTCTCACCAAGGTGTAAGTAAACATCGCCTACGCTGACCTCGCTCGATTTCCATACTTTCTTCATCACCTTGCGTTCAAGAGGACTTAGTGACGGTTTAGCAATATCGCGCGGTCGGCGGTAGCCGAACAGAAGGAACTTTAGACGTTTCACGGTGTTTGCATTCCTGGTAGCCGCCGCCATCCCTTGCCAGCGCGCCAACTCTGGCAATTCGAGTCTCACAGTTGGAAACAAAGATGTTGAGATCGATGGGGGAAAGTACCAGCAAAGAAAACGCGCCGTCTGCCGCTCGGAACGCACCTCCATGTGCATTGCCTGAAACACCAAACAAGTGTGACCAGAGCAATTAATACCATCTGGTCGTGGCTAGTTTTGATCAAGAAAAAGCAAATCTAGTGAAACGCTTCGCTCCTGAAAACCTCTCAGTTCCCCAATCGTGGTTGCGCGCGTAACGCGGCACCCGATGTCACTAGGGACTCGGCTTCCATTTCATTCCAGCCGAGAAGGGCACAGTGGCGATTTTGGATCTTGCTACAGGATGAAGAGAACCGATCCCTTTCAGTCGTTGAGCTGAGTCGTCGTGCTGGGTACGCCACTACCAGGCAATGGTTCAAGGCTCTGGAGGATGGAGGCTTTCGTGCGGAGATAGAAGATCGCGGAGTGCGAGCACCGCAGCGTCAAGACGAGATCTTCATACCTGGTCCCAGAGGATGCCCTGCATCTGCCAGAAGACTGTCTGGATTGGGATGCGGTGGGCGACCCCAGGCTACGTTGGTATAACCACTAGATGAAACGCGAAGGACGACCGCTGCCAGTTACGAATGAGGTTGCTGATGCCATCAAGAGGCAACGTTAGCTAGTCAAGGATCTACCTGATCATTTCAGCGCTCGCTATGCAATAAGGGTCACGGGTGAGCCGGCACATACTTCTTCAGCGTTGGCAGTATTCTGATTGACTTTCCCACCTTCTGTTCGGCCAGCCGCAACTCGTAGAGACTCTGCAGATTCAGCCAAAACGCCGGACTGGTACCGAAGAAATGGCCCAGCCGTAAAGCGGTATCACCTGTGATGGCGCGCTGGCCGTTGAGAATCCCAGTGATGCGGTTGGTCGGCACCTCAAGCTGGCGCGCCAATTCAGCCGCGCTCATCCCGAGTTCCCCGAGTTCTTCGGCCAAGTGCTCGCCTGGGTGTATAGCTATTATTGCCACAAAGCCCTCCTACTTAATGATAGTCAACAATCTCCACATTGGTCGGCCCCGGCGATTTGTCAGGCCATTCGAAGCAGACCCGCCATTGGTCGTTGATCCGAATGCTGTACTGACCTTTACGCTCGCCTTTCAGGGCTTCAAAGCGGTTGCCAGGCAAGGCCGCCAGATCCTGTAATGAAGTTGCGGCTTCGAGACGATCGAGCTTCAACCGCCCGCTCTGTTCTATCCCAGAGAACGCTTTGACTCGCTTGCCACTCGCGAACTCTCGCGTACGCTTTTCTCGATAGCTGACACCCACCAACCGATCATAAATCGCTCTTACGCGTTACGTCAAGCATAAAGCAGGCCCAAATCCAGACTCAATAAGGACTCGGCTTCATTCCTCCGTCATTCCAGCCGAGCAGCCGAGCGCCCTTCTAATTTTCCCCCTTCCTTCGTTCTCATCTTCGCACGGGAGCCCAGCGTCGCAACCTCCATTACGCAGGCTCCATTCCGGTTCTCCACTTCGTTCCGACCTTCCAGGTGCATCGCTGTGCGCCACCCGTGCTTCGACTCCACTACGGAAGGGGAAAACGCATTTTCAACACCAATGAAAGCAAAGGGCCCAGCTTGCGAGGACACCGGAGCACGTCGCTTACTTCGCGGATCGCAAGCAATCGCGATTCATCGAGGCACGACGTTGCGACCTGCCCATCACGTTCGGGCGCCAGTCGTCTCCCGACGTCCCTACGAGGAGGAAACACTGTTTTCATGACCAAAGATCAAAAACAGAGAAGCGAAAGGAGCACAACCAATGAAAAGACACGCTAAACCATCGCCCGAAATTCCCAAGTGGTCAGCCTTGCTGGTTGAAGCAGTCAACAAACCGGGCCTGATCATGGATGCCTATACCGCCTTTCACAACTACTCGATCGGCAATCAACTGCTCGCCCTCGTGCAGTGCCAAATGCGCGGACTAGAACCCGGGCCGATTAATACGTTTCCCGGTTGGCAAGCATTGGGACGAAACGTCAAGCGGGGCGAGCAAGCATTAATTCTCTGTATGCCAATCACCTGCAAGCAGCGCAACGAAGAGTCAGCCGACACCGCGGACGAATCAAACGGAGAACGCACCTTCACCAGCTTTATGCACAAGGCTCGCTGGTTCGTCATTGGCCAAACCATTGGCGAAGAATTCACGCCCGCACGGCTGCCGGAGTGGGACGCGAGCCGAGCTCTTGCCGCGCTGGACATTGAACAGATCGCTTTCACAGACACGGACGGCAACTGTCAGGGATACGCGCGCAAGCGGCAGATCGCCATCAATCCTGTGGCCCAGCTTCCAAACAAGACGCTTTTCCACGAAGCGGCGCACATTATCCTGGGCCACACCTCAGAAGCAGATTTTACCGATACAGAACGGACTCCGAAGAACCTCCGCGAAGTCGAAGCGGAAGCGGTCGCGCTGCTTTGCTGCGAAGCTCTCCACCTCGAGGGCGCTGCCTACTGTCGTGGCTATATCCAGAATTGGCTATGCCCGGCACTTGGTTACAACGCCGAAGCAATCCCCGAAAAGAGCGCCCAGAAGATCTTCCGCTCAGCTGATCAAATCCTGCGCGCCGGACGATTACAGCCGGAGCCGCCAGACGAGACCCAGTGAGTCTTGCCAGAACAGCAACAACTTAGAAAGGAGCGCGATGCGAATAATCAAACTCAAATGCGAGTCCGACCAAACGTCTTACGACCAGTCTACGCGGGAGGTTCTAGTTGAACGGGAGGACGCCACCAACTGGTATGGCAGGCCCGTAGCTAATCCGACTTGCCCAATCTTGCAATGGTCCAAGTCTGCCTGGAAGGAAATTAAAGAGGAAACGGGCCAGGAAAGCGCGCGAACGCTCGCCTAGCCCAGGCACCAATCTTAATCCCCGGAAGGAGAAAAAATCGATGTACCGAAACTCTAACACAACTCGAACAACCACCATCACACGCTTTGCACTGGGTCAAACTTTCATCACTCCTGGAGCCGAAGAGGCGCTCCAGATAGCCGGACAGACTGAGCTTGAATTCTTGCGCCGTCACATGTCCTGCGACTGGGGCGTGCGCCGCGCTGAGTAGCACGGTATTCCCGTCAAAGACGGGAAGGATTGAGAGAACATCCTTGGGTCGCTGGTCTTACCTACGACTGAAAGGTACGAGGGACCATAGCATGACCGGAAAGCGGAGAACGACGAGAAGATGCCGAAGTTGTTGCCCCGCAAGACCCGCGCGATATGGCAAAAGCTAGACTGCTTGAAATCCAGTTCCGAGTCTGTTTATTCGCGAACGAGTCGTTAGGGCATCTGACAACGACGCCAACTCACTGCCTGACAAGTTACCCCAGTGTTGGGCATCTCTCTATGTTGGGACAGGGGCCGATGAAGCCGCCACAAGGGACGAACGGATTGCCTAAGTCACGCTGATACGTACCGAGCTATCGAATCGCGGGATGGCCTAAGGGACGCGAGTCCTATGGTCACGGAGTTCCAATAGTAGTCGCGGGTAGAGACCGGTCGCGGCATTCGTAAGGCCGAGACACAACGAACCGCTACAGCGCACGGGAAAGCCGTTCACAGGGCGAAGTGGAACAGGAGACTTGGATACTCAAAGACAGAAAGGTACGCGAGATGCGAAAAGCCGAGACTGTATTGAGCATCATTCGAGAACGTGGCAACAGAGGATTGCCACTAACAGATGTCTATCGACAACTCTACAACGAGGAGTTGTACCTCAAAGCCTATGGCCGCATTTACCGTAACGATGGGGCCATGACCAGAGGTATCACGGACGAAACGGTGGATGGAATGAGCCAGGAGAAAATCGTCAGCATCATCGAAGCATTACGCTGCGAACGCTACCGATGGACCCCGGTGCGCAGAGTTGAGATACCGAAGAAGAACGGCAAGACCCGACCTCTTGGTATCCCGACTTGGAGCGACAAACTGCTGCAAGAAGTAATGCGTTTGATACTCGAAGCTTACTATGAGCCGCAGTTCTCTGACTTCAGCCACGGCTTTCGACCGGAACGCGGTTGCCACACCGCTCTTGAATCTATCCAACGCGGATGGAAAGGAACGAAGTGGTTCATCGAAGGAGATATCAAAGGGTGTTTCGACAACATCGATCATGAAGTGTTGTTGAAAATACTTCGCGGGAAGATCCACGACAATCGTTTTCTTCGACTCGTTGAGGGTTTGCTCCGAGCAGGTTACTGCGAACAGTGGCGCTATAGACCCACGCTCAGCGGAACGCCGCAAGGTGGAATCATCAGCCCGCTGCTCGCAAACATCTTCCTGGACAAGTTCGACAAGTTTGTCGAAACCACGCTGTTAGCAACATACACGCGGGGCATCAGTCGTCGCCCTAACAAGGAATACTTCCTGTTACTGCATCGTCGGAAACGTCGTCGAGCCAGTGGCAAGTGGGATGAAGCCAAGGCCATGCTTAAGCAAATGCAAAGCATGACCGCCTTTGACCCGCACGACCCTGACTACCGCCGCCTACGATATTGCCGTTATGCGGATGACTTCCTTCTGGGCTTCGCTGGTACCAAAGGTGAGGCGGAACAAATCAAGTCTCAACTGGCAACGTTCCTTCGGGAAGAACTCCACTTGGAACTGTCGCCAGAAAAGACTCTGATTACTCATGCCCGAACAGGTATCGCCCTGTTCCTTGGTTACGAAGTCAACGCCATGTGGAATAACTTGCGCATCCATAACGGATGGCGAGGGCTCCACGGGCACATCGGACTTCGGATACCAAGCGCTTTTCTAAATGAGAAATGCCGAAGGTTCATGAAGGGCGAAAAGATGATAGTTCGTGCAGAGCTTTTGCACGATAGCGATTTCGACATCATCACTCGTTACCAACAGGAATACCGAGGCTACGTCGAATACTACGGGATGGCTGGCAACCTTTCATGGATGAACCGGTTGCACTGGGTCATGCGGGACTCGTTGCTCAAGACGCTTGCTGACAAGCACAAGAGCACAAAGCGACGGATGGCATTGAAGTACAGAGCCACAGTCGCAACACCCGCCGGGCCAAGAAAGTGTCTTCAGGTTGTCATTTCCCGTGAAGGCAAGTCTCCACTCGTGGCACGGTTCGGCGGAATCTCTCTCAGACGACACGTGAAATCAGTCCTCAACCAATCGGCAGACATTGGCCGGCATAATTGGATAAATCGCGTGGAAATCATCCAGCGCCTATTAGCCGACCTCTGCGAAATCTGTAGTTCGAGTCAGAACGTGGAAGTCCATCACGTTCGCAAACTCGCTGACTTACAGACGAAAGGACGCAAAGAAAAACCGCTGCACGTCCGCATCATGGCGGCACGACGGCGGAAAACTCTCGTTCTTTGCCGACTCTGTCACGACGACTTGCACGCTGGCAGACCGCTCACGCGCAAGCCCATCACGGAATAAGTCTCTGGAGAGCCGGATGAGGCGAAAGTCTCAAGTCCGGTTTGGTGGGGGGCGGATGGAAAAGGAGCCGCAAGGCTACCTCGCCAGTCGCCTACCCAACGAACTCAGCGCGGAAGACCTTGAGGAGAACGACGTTTCCCTGAAGGAGGGTTTTCGTCTCTTGAGCGCTTACCACACTTGCAAGGGTCAGAAGCTTTGGATCATCACCGAGGCCGACCGCAGCTCCACCACGATCTTGCTTCCGGCTGAGTACTAGCCGCCTACGAACGCGGAACGACACTTGGCGTGGGTGCTCACGCACCCGCGCCAACCAGGTCGCGGCGAGCGCAAGCGAACCATGCCAACCATTAAGAACATGGCGAATCAAACTGGGGACGCGCCGTTGAGTTCTGAATGTTTGCGCTGCTACTTAGACCCGGCTGTGAGAATCATAAAAAAGCCTGCGCCCTTGTCAGGTGAACGCCTACTAACGGAACAGGCTCTACGCCTCGTGATGGTTCTTGATGCCGAGTTGAGGACAGCTCGAGCCGACTGGAATCAGGATCGTTTCCGGCGCGTTATGGTGACTCGTCATAAGGCGGTGTTACGCGTGTTTAGACGCTGGTCTCAACTCAACCCACAGCCTTCCGTCGCTCTTGGCAATCTGCGCCGGCGATACCACGCGAATCTGAGCGGCTATCTGTATCACCCAAAGTAATAGCGACAGGTTGTTCTGGTACCTTACTTTGCTCCGGAAATGGGCCGCCGATCATGCAGGATCGACAGGTACGCCTTCCAGGCTCCGACCTCGTCCGTATAAACCTTTGCCATCGTTCGCGCTATTTGTCCCACATGATCCAGGGTCATGAACCACCCAAGTCGCCAGTAACTGCCTGAGAGTCACCTTATTTAGCTCCGGATGCTGTCCCGTTCGGCTCATATCCGGGCTAGTCAGATTCATGCCAACTAGAGCGGCAACGTTCTCCTGCCGCAGCTGAGCGAACGTTGCCAGCAACTCTGACAGGGTTTTGCACTGGCTTTCCCGGAACTGCGCCATTGGGTCAAATGCCGCAAACGGCCGTGCCTCGCCCCCGATGATGTGGCGTGCCCGCGGAATCCAGTCGGTTCGCTCACCGTGCATCAGATGGCCGATGACATCGTAGAGCGACCATGTACCGTTGCCCTCAGTCGCCTTTGCCCAAGTGTCTGGCAGCCCCTCAAGCAGTGCCTTCAGACTGGCGGGTGTTCGCTCCAGAACTGCCATGATGTCGTCAAGACTTAGGTTGCTATTATTCATGGCTACAATTCTAACCATTTACGGTTCGGAACACGCACATTGCTCGTTAATAAAAGGCCAGGTCCCGCTCGTCTTTTGTTCCCTTACCTCCCTCCTTTGGAATACGGCTGATTTAGGAAAATGAAGACAAAAACCCCTCTGTTCCGAGGTCTGGGTTGCGCGCGCTCACGCACACCCGTGTTTTGACCCCAGTTTCAAGTTGCCCATTACGGTCGAGTAGTCGTGATTGGTTGTTCCAAATTACGTTGGTCCGGGAAGGGAATTTCTGCCATAGAAGCCGGGGGATAATTCTCTCTCTGGAGTCTTATCCGGGATTTGATCGCCGGCCGTTTGGGTTTTCTCTCTAGCGATAACTGATCCCCGGTTGAGCGGACTGTCTGAAGTAATAAGGCATTCTTCCAGGGTGAGTGTTTACGTTTGGGCCAGGCGAAATCGTCTTAAGACCGACCCTTAAGTGAGCAGACAAGATAGAGAGGTTTTTCTCGAAGTCGAACGGGCACAAATGCAACTCGTCCCACACCTTAAGGATTAAGATTCTTAAGTTAAGATT
>Ga0070706_100001132_pt1 | contig 28817 bp, 27 predicted proteins | sample KBSK5501metaG_FD_65476 | JGI IMG/M metagenome (GOLD analysis project Ga0070706, IMG submission 65476) | Corn, switchgrass and miscanthus rhizosphere microbial communities from Kellogg Biological Station, Michigan, USA - KBS K5-50-1 metaG | ecosystem: Host-associated > Plants > Roots >... | reverse complement strand
GTGTCCGGGCCGACCGTGTCCGGGCCGACCGTGTCCGGGCCGACCGTGTCCGGGCCGACCGCGTCCGGGGCCACAGGGACCGGGCCCACGGCGGCGCAGGGCGCCAGAACGCCGGATGCAGCGCCGGACCGGGACGCCCTCTCCCTGGCGGCGACCAGCGCGCGGAACGCCGAGATGGACGCGCGCCTTGACGTCCGGACGGCCGAGGAGCGGCTCTCGGCCATCGCAGGCCGCGCCGACGCGCTCATGGCGGCCGCGGCGGCGGAGCGCAAGGCAGCCGCGCAGGCTGTCGCCCGGCGCAGGCTGCGGGCCCGGCAGGCAGTCGTGGCGCGGGCCGTGGCGGACGGGACCACGCTGACGCTGGCCAGGCTGGCCGAGTCGCTGGCCGCAGCGACCGAGCATCGCCAGGCGGCCGAGCAGGCGAGCAAGGGCCGGACGGAGGCGCTCAAGGAGGTCCGCGGGCAGGTCCGGCAGCTTGCCGCCGAGCTCGACACGGTAGTAGACAGCGCACACGGGACCGAGATCGCCCGGGCCGAGCACCGGATGCGGCTTGAGGCGCTCGTGGCGCGGGCCACGGAGGAATTCGGCGTGGACGTCGTCGCGCTCGTCGCCGAGTACGGCCCGGACATCCTCATTCCGGCGCCCGTGGAAGCGGCCGAGAACACCGGGAACACCGGGAACACCGGGGGTGCGGCGGCCGGGAACGCCGCGAACGGCGAGCGAGCGGCGACCGCATCAGCCGAGAACACCGAGGACATCACGTACCCGGCGAACCCCGCCTACGCAGCGAACCCCGCGCATGGCGAGAACGCTGACCACCCAGCCGGGCCCTCCGGCTCCCGGCCAGCTCCGGCCGAGGCTGAGGCGGCACACCCGCCGACCCGGTATGTCCGGGCTGAGCAGGAGCGCCGGGCTGCGGCCGCGCAGCGCCAGCTTGACCAGCTGGGCAAGGTGAACCCGCTGGCCCTGGAGGAGTTTGCCGCTCTTGAGGAGCGGCACTCGTTCCTGGCCACCCAGCTGGAGGATCTCAAGAAGACCCGCCGCGACCTGCTGACCGTCGTCAAGGAGGTGGACGACCGGGTACAGCAGGTATTCGCGGCCGCCTTCGAGGACACGGCCAGGGAGTTCGAGGACATCTTCGGCCGGCTGTTCCCCGGCGGGCAGGGCCGCCTGATCCTGACCGAGCCCGATGACATGCTCGCGACGGGGATCGACTTCGAGGCCAGGCCGCCGGGTAAGAAGGTCAAGCGACTGTCGCTGCTGTCCGGCGGCGAGCGGTCGCTTACCGCGATCGCCTTCCTGCTGGCCATCTTCAAGGCCCGCCCGTCCCCGTTCTACGTGCTCGACGAGGTCGAGGCGGCGCTTGACGACACCAACCTGCAGCGTCTGCTGCACGTCTTCGAGGAGCTGCGGGCCAGTTCCCAGTTGCTCATCGTCACCCACCAGAAGCGGACCATGGAGGTCGCTGACGCGCTGTATGGCATCAGCATGCAGGGTGACGGCGTTTCATCCGTGATCAGCCAGCGCCTGCGGGAGCGCGAGAGCGCCTGAGCGCACCGAAGGGGGCGCGGCGCCGCCTGGACTGACGCGCCGAAGGGGCGCGGCGCTGCCTGGACTGAGGAGCGAGGAGCGAGGAACGAGCGAAGGAGCGACGAGGGAAGGCAGCGCGCTAAGCGCCCCGGAGGCGCATAGGAAGCAGAGCGGGTCTGCCAGACTGGGACCGTTATGACCTATCTGATCATCATCATCGCCATCGTTGCCCTGCTCGTGGTGGTCGGCGGCGGCGCGCTCCTGCTCCGCCCGCGGCGCCGTGGGCCAGCCGCACCGCCACCGGTGACCGGGCCAGCGCCACCCCCGCCGGGTCCGGCCGGCCAGACCGGCGAGTCGGGCGCGGGAGGTGCGCCAGCCGCCGTGCTGCCGCCGCCTGCGGCGGAGCCGGAAGCCCCTGGCATCGAGCAGCCGCCACCGCTGGCTGGCCGGCTGACCCGGCTGCGCGGCCGCCTGGCCAGGTCGCAGACCGGGTTCGGTTCGGTGCTGCTCGGCCTGCTCTCCCGTGGCACCCTCGATGACCAGGCATGGGAGGACATCGAGGACACACTGCTCACCGCGGACATGGGCGTGAGCCCGTCCCGCCAGATCGTTGAGGAACTCAAGACCCAGGTCAGGGTGGCTGGCACGCGGAACGCAGATGACGTCCGGGCCATGCTGCGCGCCGAACTCATCCGCGCGATCGGCCCGGACATGGACCGCTCGCTGCATGCCCAGCGCCACGGTGACCGGCCCGCCGTGCTGCTCGTGGTAGGAGTGAATGGCACGGGCAAGACCACCGCCTGCGGCAAGCTCGCCCGTGCTCTGGTCGGTGATGGCCGCAGCGTGCTACTCGGCGCGGCCGACACGTTCCGGGCCGCAGCCGCCGACCAGCTGGAAACCTGGGGCGCGCGGGTGGGCGCCCGCGTGGTCCGCTCGGACCGGGAGGGCGCGGATCCGGCCAGTGTCGCCTTCGAGGCGGTCAGCGAGGGCATCGCGCGGCGGGTGGATGCCGTCATCGTGGACACTGCCGGACGGCTGCACACGAAAACCGGGCTGATGGACGAACTCGGCAAGATCAAGCGCGTCATCGAGAAGCGCGCCACTGTGGATGAGGTCCTGCTGGTCCTTGACGCCACCACCGGCCAGAACGGACTCCGCCAGGCGCGGGTGTTCGCTGAGGTGGTGGACATCACGGGGATCATCCTGACCAAGCTCGACGGCACCGCCAAGGGCGGGATCGTCATCGCTGTCCAGCGGGAACTGGGCGTGCCCGTCAAGCTGGTCGGCCTCGGCGAGGGCCCCGACGACCTGGCGCCGTTCGAGCCGGCCGCCTTCGTCGACGCGATCCTGGGCTGACCTCCAGGCCGTGAACCGTCCACGTCCGGGCGTGGGCTGACCTCCAGGCCATGAACCGTCCACGCTTGTGCGGCAGCATTCCCCGCTACGCATTCCCAAACTACGCATTCCCCCGCCGACGATTTCCCGGCAAATAACTAAGGATCTTCATAGCCAAATAACTAAGGATCTTAATATTTAATGCCGAAAGTCGCTATCAGTCCGGACCTGTCCCAGATCTGGTTGTGATTACCTCGCCGGTGTGGCAAACTTCGGCGGGTGGCCACCCTGCTAGATGATAGCGACGCCGGTGCCCCCAGCAGTGGTGCGACCGCTGTGGACCGTGCGCCCGGTGAGGTGCCCGCTCCGCCGGCGCCGTCAAGTTTGCCCATGATAGAAGACACATTCAGGATCGTGTCGCGCGCGGGCGATAAGGCAGTGGCATATTTCTACGGGCGACTCTTTGCTGAGAACCCGCAGCTTCGCGTGATGTTCCCGGCTGCCATGGACTTCCAGCGCGACCGCCTCTTCGGGGCATTAACCAGGATTGTTCACACTCTGGGTACACCGGAGGACATGGAGCCCTTTGTCTGCCAGCTCGGGCAGGATCACCGCAAATATGGAGTGCAGCCCGAGCACTACCCGGCGGTCGGCGAGGCCCTCTTGGCGACGCTCCGTAAGTTCGCTGGCGACGCATGGACCGAAATCGCGGAATTGGCCTGGACCGACGCTTATCAGCGGGCGGCGGGACTCATGACCGCGGCGGCCGAAGCGGCCGCGAAGCATTCTCCGCCCTGGTGGACGGGCGAGGTCATCGGGCACGAATTGCGCACGCCCACCCTGGCCGTGCTGACCGTGCGGACGGACAAGCCGTTTACCTATCACGCGGGCCAGCACGTCAGCATTCAAACGGCTCGCTGGCACCGGGTCTGGCGCCCATTCTCCGTGGCCAACGCGCCCCGCGGGGACGGCACCCTGTCATTCCACATCCGGGCCATCCCCGGTGGCTGGGTCAGCACCGCGCTCGTGCATCACACCCAGGTCGGCGACTTGATCAACCTCGGCCCGCCGCAGGGGACCATGACGCTCACCGCAGGATCGGGCAACGGGTTGTTCTGCGTCGCCGGGGGAACCGGCCTGGCCCCGATCAAGGCACTCATAGAGCAGGCGATCAAGGACAGCACCTCGGCCCGGCGCCGGAAGATCCGGCTGTTCCTTGGCGTGCGTACGCAGTCGGAGTTCTATGATTTACCCGATTTGTGGAAGCTTGAGACAGGCTATCCATGGCTGCGCATCACACCGGCGGTATCCGAAGAGCGCGAATACAGCGGCATCAGGGGACTGCTGCCGGATGTCATTGCCCGCCATCGGCCCCGGCTGGGTGACGATGTGTACATCTGCGGGCCACCCATAATGGTGCAAAAGAGCATCAAGGTACTGCAAAGGACCGGAATGCAGAAACTGCGGATCCACGCCGACCTGGTGGATGTGCCAGGCGAACAAGGGGTGACTGACAACACGAATGCCGTGGGTTATGAGCAGGCGCGCTGAGCAGGGCGTCTCCTGCCGGGCTGCCCGGTTCCTTGGAGCACACTGATTCCGTGCCCCTTGGGGTGGACACAATGGTCATTGGCGAGCTTATGCCGATCCTGCTATTTTGGCATGCCTTGATGTCAATACCAGACATTCTTAGCGAATGCAGACAATGACGTCAGGCCAGCTGAGATTGCTATTGCCTCATTCCACATGCCGATTTACGCTGCCATCGTCCGATAACCGGAACGAGGCATACTGATCGCGGAGAGTGGCGAGGCTATGAAGACACTGTTTAGCCGGGGGCCCTTAGCGAGACTAGTTCCGTCGCCCAGGCCGTCAGATGAGACGGAGTGCGGCAGGCCGGGCGATGCGCGGCCGGCGCAGATTAACGCGCCTGCGCCGTGGCCCGTGGGCGTAGCCGCGGCCGCCGTGGGAACGATGGCCCGGCCGGCGGAGTTCGGCGCTGCCGCGGGGGTAGGCGTCGGCGTCATGTGCCCGGCCGTGGGCCTGGGCACAGTACGGGAAGCGGATGCTGGCGCAGCGCGGGACGCGGACGCTGGCCCCGCGCGGGCGGCACGCTGGAGGCCGGACCCGGCGTCGGCCGAGCCGATCGACATGGATGCGGCCGCAGAGTTCATCCGTCTGCACCGGCGTGAATGTCCCACGGCCGGCGAGGTCGGCCCGCGGCTGCGGGAGATCCGCCGCCAGATCGAGCTGACCGGCACCTACCGGCACACATCCGCTGAACTGATCTTCGGTACCCGGGTGGCCTGGCGGAACAGCAGCCGGTGTATTGGGCGGCTCTACTGGCAGAGCCTGCAGGTGCGAGACCGCCGGGATGTGGACACGGCCGACGGCGTCGCCGCGGAGTGCGCGGTCCACCTGCGCACGGCCACGAACGGCGGCCGGATCCGGCCCACGATCACCGTGTTCGCGCCTGACGGCCCCGACCGCCTCGGCCCGCGCATCTGGAACGAGCAGATCGTCCGGTATGCGGGCTACCAGCGCCCGGATGGCACGGTGCACGGAGACCCGCGCAACGCCGACCTGACCAGCCTCGCGATGACCCTGGGCTGGCCGGGCGGTGGCAGCAGGTTCGACGTCCTGCCGCTCATCATCTCCGTCGCCGGCCGGCCGCCTCGCGCCTTCGAGCTGCCCAGTGACGTCGTGCTGGAGGTTCCCGTCAGCCATCCCCGCCTCGACTGGTTCGCTGGCCTCGGCCTGCGGTGGCACGCGGTGCCCGTGATCTCGGACATGTGCCTGGAGATAGGCGGCATCTGCTATCCGGCCGCGCCCTTCAACGGCTGGTACATGGGCACCGAGATCGGCGCGCGCAACCTGGCCGACTGCGACCGTTACAACCAGTTGCCCGAGATCGCCGCCCGGATGGGCCTGGACATGTCCAAGGACCGGTCCCTGTGGCGGGACCAGGCGATGGTGGAGCTGAATGTGGCGGTGCTGCATTCGTTCGACGCGGCCGGGGTCACCATCACCGATCACCACACCGAGTCACGCCGCTTCCTGACCCATCTCGCCAAGGAGGAACGCGCCCGGCGGATTTGCCCGGCCGACTGGTCCTGGATCGTCCCGCCGATCTCCGGGTCGGCCACCGAAGTGTTCCATCGCTACTACGACGAGGCTGACCTCCGGCCGAGTTATGTCCGACACGATCGCGACCTGCCTGGCCTGCGTCCCGGCCCGGATGGCGGACCGTGCCATCATGAAACACGTCCGTAACATGGTTGGCGCGTCTTTCACGGCCCCGAAACACTCCGTGACGGCGGGCGAAACGCCGTTGGCAGAAGGTCGGCACAGGACAGGGTGCCCGAGAGGTGGGTCGCATGAAGCTCATCACCGCCGTGATCAAACCATTCAAGCTTGATGAGGTGAAGGCCGCGCTGCAGGCCTTCGGCGTGCACGGGATGACCGTGAGCGAGGCGAGCGGCTACGGCCGGCAGCGCGGCCATACAGAGGTGTACAGGGGGGCGGAGTACCAGGTTGACCTGGTACCCAAGGTCCGGTTGGAAGTGCTTACTGACGACGAGGACGCCGACGACCTGATTGGCGTGATCGTGAAGGCGGCTCAGACAGGGCGCATCGGGGACGGCAAGGTCTGGTCAGTCCCGGTCGAGACGGTGGTCCGGGTCCGTACCGGAGAGCGCGGCCCGGGCGCTCTCTGAGGCCGCCATCGATGCCGTGGATAGGCCGGGGGAGCGGATAAATGTGACGGCGGTTCCCCGGCCCCATCCACACAACGATGGGCCGGCCCTGACGTCTTTCGCGGCGGACCGCGCCCGGCGCAGCGCGGACACGGACCGCTGGCTGGCATCGCTGCTTGGCGCGGAGCCTGGCGTGGCTCTCGTGGCGCTGGGTGGGTACGGGCGCCGTGAGCTCCTTCCTGGCAGCGACCTGGATGTGCTCCTGCTGCACGGCGGCCGGGCCGGGATCGCGGCCATGGCCGATCGGATCTGGTACCCGATCTGGGATTCCGGTACCCGACTGGACCACGCGGTCCGCACCACGGCTGAAGCGCGCCGGGTGGCCCGTTCCGACCTCAAGGTCGCCCTCGGCCTGCTGTACGCCCGCCACGTGGCGGGTGACCCCGAGCTCACCAGCACGCTGCGGCTCGGCGCGCTGGAGGACTGGCGCGCCGCGGCCGGCACCCGGCTGGCTGATCTGCAGGCCATGCATGTGGAGCGGGCGCAGCGCAGTGGCGAGCTCGCTTTCCTCCTTGAACCCGACCTCAAGGAGGCCAGGGGCGGACTGCGTGATGTGCACGCCATCCAGGCGGTAGCCGCCGCCTGGGTCGCCCCGGGCCCAGGGCCGCGGGTCCGCGCCGCCTACGAGTCCGTCATGGACGCACGGCACGCGCTGCACGAGGTGACCGGGCGTCCCACCGACCGCCTGGTGCTGCAGGAGCAGGACGAAGTCGCCAGGGTGCTCGGCCTGCTCGACGCGGACACGCTGATGCGCCATCTGGCCGGGGCCGGCCGGACCATCGGCTACTCCGTGGATCAGGCGTTCCGCCAGGCCGAACGGAGCCGGGGCGGCAGGCGCCGCGGCAAGGCGCAGCGGCGTCCGCTGGCCGACGGGCTGGTCGAGCAGGACGGTGAGGTAGTGCTGGCCCGGGCGGCCGCGCCGGCCACCGACCCGGTCCTGCTGCTCCGCGCCGCCGCGGCCGCCGCCCAGGCCGGGCTGACCCTGCCACCGCGCACGCTCACCCGGCTGGCCGACTGCCTGCCGCTGCCGGTGCCCTGGCCCCCCGAGGCGCGGGACGCCCTGGTCGCGCTGCTCGGCGCGGGGCCGCCCGCCATCCCGGTCTGGGAAGCGCTCGACCAGGAGGGCCTGGTAGCCACCCTGCTGCCGGACTGGGACCGGGTGCGCAACCGGCCCCAGCGCAATCCGCTGCACACCTTCACGGTGGACCGTCATCTCGTCGAGGCCGCGGCCCGGGCCGCCGCACTGACCCGTGACGTGGCTCGTCCCGACCTGCTGCTCCTGTCCGCGTTGCTGCATGACATCGGCAAGGGGTGGCCCGGTGATCACCGGGTGACCGGCGAGGTGGTGGCCCGTGACGTGGCCCGCAGGGTAGGACTCGGACCTTCGGATGCCGAGCTTGTGGCTGGAGCCGTTCGGCATCATTTGTTGCTCCCGCAGACCGCGACCAGGCGTGACCTGGACGATCCGGTCACCGTGGCGCAGGTAGCGGGCGCCGTGGGCGGGCGGCCGCTGCTGGAGTTGCTGCACGCGCTCGCGATCGCGGACGGTCTGGCGACCGGCCCGGCGGCCTGGAACGATTGGAAGGAGAACCTGGTCGGAGACCTGGTGCGGAGGGTCGAGTCGGTGCTGGCCGGCGAGCCGCCGCCGGAGCCGCTGCCGCTGCGCCCCGAGCAGCAGGCGCTCGCTGACCTGGGTTCCCCGGCCGCCCGGGTGAAAGGCTCGGAGGTGACCATCGTCGCCCCGGACCGCCCCGGGCTGCTGTGGGAGGCGGCGGGGGTGCTCGCCTCGCACCGGCTGGCGGTGCGTTCCGCCAATGCGACCTCGCACGGCAAGATGGCCGTGGCCGCCTTCACCGTGGTCCCCGAGTACGGCGACCCGCCCGACGCGGACCTGGTCACCAGCGACCTGCGCCGGGCGCTGGAAGGGCGGCTGGACGTGGCGGAGCGGCTGGAGCGCCGGATGCGGGCGCACCGCGACTCCCCGGTCCCAGTCGCCCCGCCCAAGGTCACCCTGGTAGATGACGCGTCGAGCACCGCGACCGTGATCGAGGTACGCGCGCACGACCGGCCCGGCCTGCTCTGGCGGATCGGCCGTGCCCTCGGCGATTGTGGCCTGGACGTGCGGGCGGCCAGGGTGGAGACTCTCGGCGCCGAGGCCGTGGACGTCTTCTATGTGGTGGATGCCTCGGGCGGCCCGGTGGGCGGCACCCGGATCCGGGGGAAGATCGCGGCCCAGGTACTAGCCGCCCTGACTGGCTAGCTCTGACTGGCTAGCTCTGACTGACTAGCTCTGACTGACTGGCTAGCTCTGACTGGCTAGCGCGGCCGAGCGGATAGCCTGGGGCACGTGTTCGAAACACTCTCCGACCGGCTGACCCAGGTCTTCTCCGCGCTCCGCGGACGCGGCCGGCTGTCCGCCGCTGACATCGACGCGACCGCCCGCGAGATCCGCATCGCGCTGCTGGAGGCGGACGTGGCGCTCCCTGTGGTCAGGGAGTTCATTGCCCGGGTGAAGGAGCGCGCCTCCGCCGAGGAGGTCTCCGCGGCGCTCAACCCGGCGCAGCAGGTCATCAAGATCGTCCACGACGAGCTCGTAGGCATCCTCGGCGGTGAGACGCGCAGGCTGCGGTTCGCCAAGGTGCCCCCGACCGTGATCATGCTGGCTGGCCTGCAGGGCTCCGGCAAGACCACGCTCGCCGCGAAGCTGGGGCTCTGGCTCCGTGAGCAGGGCAACACCCCGCTGCTCGTCGCGGCGGACCTGCAGCGGCCCAACGCGGTTCAGCAACTCCAGGTCGTCGGCGAGCGCGCGGGCGTGCCGGTATTCGCCCCCCAGCCAGGCAACGGCGTGGGTGACCCGGTGGAGGTGGCCCGCCAGTCCCTGGAGGAGGCCCGCCACCGGCTGCACAACATCGTGATCGTGGACACCGCCGGGCGGCTGGGCATCGACGAGGAGATGATGCGCCAGGCCGCCGACATCAGGGATGCTGTCGAGCCGGACGAGATCCTGTTCGTCGTTGACGCGATGATCGGCCAGGACGCTGTCGTCACCGCCCAGGCCTTCCTCGACGGCGTCGGCTACGACGGAGTGGTGCTCACCAAGCTTGATGGCGATGCCAGAGGCGGCGCGGCCCTGTCGATCGCCCAGCTCACCGGCCGGCCGGTGATGTTCGCGTCCTCGGGGGAGAAGCTCGAGGACTTCGACATCTTCCATCCCGACCGGATGGCCTCGCGGATCCTCGACATGGGCGACATGCTCACCCTGATCGAGCAGGCGGAGCGGGCCTTCGACGAGGAGCAGACCGCCTCGATGGCCGGCAAGCTCGCGTCCGGCGAGGGGTTCACCCTCGAGGACTTCGTCGAGCAGCTCGCCATGGTCCGCAAGCTCGGGCCGATCGGGAACCTGCTGGGCATGCTCCCCGGCGCCGCGCAGAACCGGGAACTCCTCAGCCAGGTCAACGACAGCGACCTGGACCGCGCCGCGGCCATCGTCAATTCGATGACCCCCGCGGAAAGAAAAAACCCAAAGATACTGAACGGCTCCCGGAGGGCCCGCATCGCCGCAGGCTCAGGGGTCACCGTGGGCGAGGTCAACAACCTCGTTGTGCGGTTCCTCGAAGGCCAGAAGATGATGCGCCAGATGATGGGCGGCGGCGGCGTGCCGGGCATGCCGGCGATTCCGGGGATGCGGCGGGCGGCTCAGAAGAGCGTCAGGGGCAAGAAGGCAAAGAAGAAGCCCAAGGGCGGCCGCCCCGGCGGCAACCCCGCCGGCGGTGCCGGGAAGGTGGCCGGCGGCAATGCGGCCGGCGGGAAGGTGCCGGGCGGGAAGGCCGGCGGGGGTGTCCCGGGCGGGAGGATCGACGGGGGAGCGCCCGGCGGCAATGCTGGTGGCGGCGTCCCGGGCGGCCGGGTCGGCGGCGTTGGTGCAGCCGGCGGCAAGGTCGGCACGGGCGTCCCGGGCGGGCTCCCCGGCGGGCTCCCGGGCGGCGGCCTTGGCGCGCTCACCGGCAGCCCGGAGGACTACGCCGCGAGCCTGGAGGCGCTGGCCGCCTCGAACCCGGCCTTCCGGGTGCCGGCGTCGGACGAACAGTCCAAGGGCCCGGCGAGTCTCCCGGCCGGCTTCGGTGTCCTGCGCCGCCGCAACCGCCCCAAGAAGGACAACGACTAGGAGCCGTCACGCCAGTCTGCGCCTGCTTCTCCAAAACGGCGGCGATGGGCCGTCGCTCCGTCCGCGCCGCTCCTTCATGATCACGAAGGATTCCCGTCATATATACGTCCGGGAATCCTTCGTGATCATGAAAAGCGCCTGGCTGCGTCTCAGTGGGTGAGACGTGCGGTGGCCGGAGTCGGCCGTGGCTGGCGATTACACAGCACCCCGGGGTGTCTGGCAGAATGTGTCCGTCACACCCGGGTCCGGCGACGCCCTCTCATGCTCGCTGGTCCTGGGCCATCCGGGCCCCACAGTGCCGGTCCCCACCCGGTACGTGCGTGGCCCGAATCCGAGTTTTCTGGGAGAAGACCACACCCGTGGCTGTCAAGATCAAGCTCAAGCGCATGGGTAAGATCCACGCGCCGTACTACCGGATCATCGTCGCCGACGCGCGCACCAAGCGCGATGGCCGGGCGATCGAGGAGATCGGCAAGTACCACCCGAAGGCCGAACCCTCGTTCATCGAGGTCGATTCGGCGCGGGCGCAGCACTGGCTCTCCGTCGGGGCGCAGCCGACCGACCCGGTCCGTAAGATCCTCGAGATCACCGGCGACTGGCAGAAGTTCAAAGGCCTGCCGGGCACAGAGGGCACCCTGAAGATCGCCGAGCCGAAGGCCAGCAAGAAGGACCTGTTCGCGTCGGTCGTCGCCGAGACACTGGGTGCGGGCGCCGCCAGCCAGAAGGCCAAGGCGAAGAAGCCGGTAGGCAAGGGGGCCGACGGCGACCAGGCTGAGGCCGGGGCGGGTACGGCGAAGGCCGGGGCAGGCAGGCAGGCCAAGGCCGCCAGCGGAGCCAAGGCCGACGCCAAGGCGGACACCGCCAGGGCCGCCAGCGGAGCCAAGGCCGAAGCCAAGGCCGACACCGCCAAGGCTGACACGGCCAAGGCTGAAACGGCCAAGGCGGACGCGAAGGCCGACACGGCCAAGGCCGACGCCAAGGCTGACACGGCCAACGCCGACACTGGCAAGACGAAGGCCAAGGCCGACACCGCCAAGGCCGACACCGCCCAGGCTGATGCGGCTCAGGCGGCCGGGTCGGCGGACGCTGACACCTCCGAGGCTGGTGCTGCGGAGGCTGCCGCGGAATCGGACAGCGGAGCCTGAGGTGCTGGAGGAAGCCCTTGAGCACCTGGTGAAAGGCATCGTGGAGCACCCGGATGACGTCCGGGTGGACAGCCACGGGCTCCGCAGAGGCCGGGTCCTTGAGGTCCGGGTGCACCCGGACGACCTTGGCAAGGTGATCGGCAGGGGCGGGCGGACCGCCAGGGCCCTGCGCACGGTCATCGGCTCGCTCGCGGGCGGCCGTTATGTCCGGGTCGACCTGCTCGACGTGGACGAGGTCCGTTAACCAGGCATGCAACTGGTCGTGGGCCGGGTCGGGCGACCGCACGGGATCCGCGGTGAGGTGACGGTCGACGTCCGCACCGATGATCCGGGCATCAGGTTCGCCGTGGGCGCGGTACTCACGACCGATCCCGCGGCGGCGGGGCCGCTGACCGTCGAGTCCGTCCGGTGGCACTCCGGGCGGCTGCTCGTCGAGTTCGCGGGGATCGCGGACCGTACGCAGGCCGAGAGCCTGCGCGGCACCTGGCTCACCCTGGACTCGGCCCAGGTGACGTCGCCGGAGGACCCGGACGAGTTCTACGATCACGAGCTGGTCGGGCTGGCGGTGGTCACGACGTCCGGCGAGCCTGTGGGGGTCGTCACGGACGTCCGCCATCACGGGCAGGACCTGCTCGTGATCCAGCCTACGGAACCACGCCGTGACGGGCTGCTCGTCCCCTTCGTGGCCGCAATCGTGCCGGAGGTCGACGTGGCGGCCGGCCGGCTGGTCATCGATCCGCCTCCGGGCCTGCTCGACCTGGGCACGGCGTGAACCGCGCGCGGCTACGGGCGGAGGTGGCGGGCATGCGCATCGACATCATCACGATCTTTCCTGAGTACTTCAGCCCGCTCGGCGTCTCGCTGCTCGGCAAGGCCGCGGCCCGCGGGACCATCCAGCTGCACGTGCACGACTTGAGGCGGTGGGCGGATGACGCCCATCACACCGTGGACGACGCTCCCTTTGGCGGAGGCCCGGGGATGGTCATGGCGGCCGGGCCCTGGGGTGCGGCGCTGGACGCGGTGACCGGCGACGCACCGGGTGCGAGGCTTATCGTGCCCACCCCCTCGGGAATCCCCTTCACTCAGACAGATGCGCTGAAATATTCGCGTTTGGCGCATCTTGTCTTTGCTTGCGGGCGGTACGAAGGAATCGACGCGCGCGTTGTGACGGACGCGCGGGAGCGGATGGACGTCGACGAGGTGTCCATCGGGGACTATGTGCTCTCCGGCGGGGAGCCGGCCGCCTTGGTCATGATCGATGCGGTCGGCCGGCTGCTGCCCGGCGTGCTGGGCAACGCCGAGTCGGTGGCCGACGATTCGTTCGGGGCTGGCTCCGGGCCGATGTCCGGCCTCCTCGAAGGACCCGTCTACACCAGGCCGCGAGTGTGGCGGGGCCGCGAGGTGCCGCCCGTCCTGCTGTCCGGGGACCACGCGGCCATCGCCCGCTGGCGGCGCGATGAGGCGCTGCGACGGACAGCCGTCTGCCGTCCGGACCTGGCCGCCCGGCTGGCCGCCGGGCAGGCCAGCGGGACCGGGGAATCCGCCGGCGAGACCGGTGATTCGCCCGGCCGGACCGCCGGAGCCGCGCTCGACGCGCGGGATCGGCAGGTGCTGTCGGAGGCTGGCTTTCCGATCAGTGGTCAAGATGTGGCAGACTGAGTCCGCTGTCCCGCCGAAGGCCGACTGAGCGGGCGCGTCCTGACGCCCCCAGTGCCTTGGGACACCGACGAGACCGATACCACGCGTTCGCTGGCCTGCGCGCGCGTGAGGACTACCGAGGAACCACAGCCATGCACACCGCGATCGCCGAGCTGGAGCAGGCCCAGATCCGCTCCGACATCCCGGACTTCCGCCCGGGAGACACGCTGAAAGTCCACGTGCGGGTCGTGGAGGGCACCCGGTCCAGGATCCAGGTCTTCCAGGGCGTGGTCATCCGGCGCCAGGGTGGCGGAGCCCGTGAGACCTTCACCGTTCGCAAGATCAGCTACGGGGTGGGAGTGGAACGGACCTTCCCCGTGCACAGCCCGTCGCTCGACCAGATCGAGGTCGTGACCAAGGGCCGGGTACGCCGGGCGAAGCTGTACTACCTCCGCTCGCTGCGCGGTAAGGCGGCGCGGATCCGGGAACGCCGCGAGCCGGTGCGCTAGACCAGTTCCCCGATGGTCCGCCAGGATCCGGGGGCCGGGTCGTCCTCTCCTGACGCGGCTATACCGCCGCCCGGGCTCGGCGCCCCGGCGGAGTTCCGTACCCCGGAGGAATTCCGTACCCAGTCGGATTCACGAGTTCCGGCGGAGTTTGGCACCGCGGCCGAATTCCGCCCTCCGGCCGCGTCCGGCGCCAAGGGGTGGCGCCGGCGCGCTGCGTTCTGGAGGGAAGCGCTCCTCCTGATCGTCGTCACCGCTGTGCTTACCGTGCTGGCCAAGTCATTCGTCGTCGAGGCGTTCCGGATCCCGTCCGCATCCATGGAGGACACCCTGCGGGTCGGCGACCGTGTGCTGGTCAACAAGTTCGTCTACCGGGTCCGGGGCATCGAGCGCGGGGATGTCGTGGTGTTCAGCGGGGCGGGTTCCTGGGAGCCGGCCGCGCCACCGCAGTCCGCTGACAGCGTCGCGGCCGTTTACCGCGCCGCGATGCAGGCCATGGGCCTGGAGTCGATGGGGACAGACTATGTCAAGCGGGTCATCGGCCTGCCCGGCGACCACGTGACCTGCTGCGACGCCCGAGGCCGGATTAGCGTCAACGGTGTGCCGCTGCTGGAAGGATCGTATGTCTACCCCGGAGAGGTGCCGTCCACCGAATTCTTCAATGTGACCGTCCCACCGGGAAGGCTCTGGGTGATGGGAGACCACCGCGGGGATTCCGCGGACTCCCGGTATCACGGCGGCGATCCGTGGAACGGCACGATCCCTGAGAGCGCCGTGGTGGGCCGGGTCTTCCTGGTCATCTGGCCGCCGTCCCAAGTCAAGTCCCTGCCCATCCCGGCGACCTTCACCCGGCGCACTCTGGTCGCCGCGTCTGCGTCGGCGATCCCGGTCGGCATCGGGGTGGCCGGCCTGCTGCCGCTGGCTTGGGCCTGGCGCCGCGTCAGCGGTCGACTGCCTACCAGTCGGCGATAGGCTCGGGCGTGATGAACGATGACCGGGCCACGGGCGACCAGGCCCTGACAGACGCGCAGGGAAATGGCTCGCCAGCGGGCGACGGTGGCCGCGGTGGCGGAGTGGGCCCGCTGATCGGGGGAGCCGGGCGGAGCAGTTCGTCCGGTGATGGCTCCGGACGGGACCTGGAACCGGCGCCAGACGAGGTCCCGCCGGTATACGGGCGGCAGGCTGGACCGGCCAGGAAGCGGCAGCGCAGGAAGGCCATCCCGTGGTGGGCCGAACTGCCGCTCCTGATCGCACTCGCGCTGGTGCTCATGCTGGTCATCAAGACCTACGCGGTCCAGGCCTTCTACATCCCGTCTTCGTCGATGGAGAACACTCTCGAGATCGGTGACAAGGTCCTGGTCAACAAGATCATCTATCATTTCCGCCCGATCGCCCGGGGGGACGTCGTCGTGTTCAACGGGGAGGGTTCCTGGGACCCGGCCACTCCCGCTGGCTCGTCCAACCCGGTGACCGGCGGGCTGGACCGGCTGGGCCATGCCATCGTGGGCCTGGCCGGCATCTCGCCAGGCGTGCACGATTACATCAAGCGCGTGATCGGAGTGCCCGGCGACCACGTGGCCTGCTGCAACGCCAACGGCCAGATGACCGTCAACGGGGTGCCCCTCAGTGAGACGTCCTACCTCTACCCAGGCAACCAGCCATCCCTGACCAAGTTCAGCATCATCGTGCGGCCGGGGCGGTTGTGGGTGATGGGCGATCACCGGAGCGTGTCCTACGACTCGCGCGGGCACATCGGAGATCCGGGCGGCGGGACGATCCCCGAGAGCCAGGTGATCGGGCGGGCGTTCGTGATCATGTGGCCGCTCAGCAGGGCGGGAGCCCTGGCCATCCCGGCCACCTTTGAACAGCACAAACTCACCGCCTCGGCGATGGCGAGCGGTGCGGCGGCCGTGGTTCCAGTGGGGGTCGCCTTGGTCGTGCCAATCGGCTGGCTGGGGCTGCGCCGACGGCGGGCCGGGCGCTGTGTCCAGCGCATCATGTCCCTCGGACGCCGGATGCGCGGGCGGGTGTTTCCCCGGCGCCCGGGGCGCTGGTGACATGATGCCGGCGCCTGAGTGGCGACACCCCGGCTATACCCCCCGGCGTGTGGCAGGACTGACGGGGTATGAGCGCGCCCTGGCCAGGGCTGGGCTGTCCCCGGTCGCGGGGATCGACGAGGCGGGCCGTGGCGCCTGCGCCGGGCCCCTCGTGGTGGCCGCCGTGACCTTGGATCCCGGCCGGCTGCAGCGGCTGCGCGACATCGCCGACTCCAAGGCGCTGTCGCCGGCGGCCCGCGACGAGGCCTACACCCAGGTGACAGCGTCCGCGCTGGCCTGGCATAGCGTGGTCATCCCGGCGGCGGAGATCGACGCGACCGGGTTGCACGTCTGCAACATCGCCGGGATGCGGCGTGCGCTGGCCGGGCTGGCCGCCACCCCCCAGTACGTGCTCACAGATGGGTTCCCGGTGCGCGGCCTCGGAGTGCCCGCCCTGGCCATGTGGAAGGGCGATGAGGTCGCCGCGTGCGTAGCCGCCGCCTCGATCGTGGCCAAGGTGACCAGGGACCGGATCATGACGCGGCTGCACGGGCGTTACCCGGTGTATGGGTTCGACCGGCACAAGGGGTATTCCACGCCGAGCCACATGCGGGCACTGGCGGATCACGGGCCCTGCCCCGAGCACCGGGTCTCCTTCGCTAATGTGCACGGGCTGGCCGACGGCTGCCTGCCGGCGCCCGGTTCGTCCTTTGATGACGCTGTGGCTGATGACGCTGTGGCCGGGCCTGGTCGCGACGGCGTTGCGCGGCACGCCATGTCCGTGCAGTTCATGGGGGGAGAATTGACCTATGGTTGATCTCATCCGGGCCGATGCTCCCGACGCTGGCTGATCGGAGGGCCGAGCATGAGCGCAGAGGACCTCGAGAAGTACGAGACCGAGATGGAGCTGCAGCTCTACCGCGAGTACCGGGATGTCGTCGGGCTGTTCACCCACGTGGTCGAGACCGAGCGCCGTTTCTACCTGACGAATCAGGTTGAGCTGAACGTGCGCACGGCCGACAACGGGGAAGTCTATTTCGAGGTCACGATGCAGGACGCGTGGGTCTGGGACATGTACCGGCCTGCCCGGTTCGTCAAGAACGTCAGGGTCGTGACCTTCAAGGACGTCAACGTCGAGGAACTCGCGCGCAGCGATCTCGAGGTGCCCGACACCAAGTAGCTGTCGGCCGGGTCCTGCGGGTCCTCCGGGCCAGCCGGGCCAGCCTGCGGGCGAACGGTCCTCTCCCTGGGCGAGCAGGATCCCCCGCCGCATCTAAGCACGAGGCAGCGACAGAACGGGCGGTGGCCGTCCACAGAATCGCCGTTCGGCGTTCCCATCCCCAGAAAAAAACCCATCCAGCGGGGCCCATCCGTCTCCCGGCACGGTCGGAGGCGGAGGTGGTGACCGTTGAACACGAAGGATGCCCTGGGCCGACGCGGGGAACAACTCGCTGCGCGGTACCTGGAGCAGGCCGGATTCCGGATCCTCGACCGCAACTGGCGGTGCGCGGAAGGCGAGATCGACATCGTGGCCGCGGAGCGCCGGGTGCTCGTCATCTGCGAGGTGAAGACCCGCTCGGACACCCGGTATGGGAGCCCGCTCGATGCCATCACCAGGGCCAAGCGGTCCAGGCTGCGGCGGCTGGCCATCCGCTGGCTGGTGGCCCATGGGGTGCTGTTCGACGAGGTGCGCATCGACGTGATCGCGCTGGTCCGTGACCGGACCGGGCATTTTACGGTGGAGCATGTCCGGGGGGTGGGCTAGATGCCGGTCGCCCGGACTCATTCGATCGCGCTCGTCGGGGTCGAGGGCCATCCCGTGGAAATCGAGGTGGACATCGAGAACGGGCTTCCCGGGCTGCTCCTGGTCGGGCTGCCGGACACGGCGCTGCGGGAGGCCAGGGACCGGATCCGCGCGGCGATCATCAATAGCGGCGAGCATTGGCCACAGCACAGGGTCACGGTGGGCTTGTCCCCGGCCAGCCTGCCCAAGCGCGGCAGCGGATTCGACGTCGGCATCGCGGTGGCCATCCTGGCGGCAGCCGGTGAGGTCCCTGCGGCCGCCATCGACGGCGTTGCCTTCGTCGGCGAACTGGGCCTTGACGGTCAGTTGCGCCCGGTTCGGGGCATGCTCCCGGCGGTGGCGGGCGCGGCAGCCGCCGGATTCCGCCGGGTGGCCGTGGCGCAGGCCAATGCGGCCGAGGCCGCCCTGGTCCCCGGGGTGCGCGTGCTTGGCGCAGGGACCCTGCGCGGGTTGCTCGGCTGGTTCCGGGGTGACCCGCGGAGTGGGGCCACCGACCCGGTGGAGATCCTCGAAGGGGGCGTCCTCCCGGCCGGGGCGGCCGTGGCCCGGCCGGGAGGCGCGCCGCCCGACCTGGCCGATGTGCTGGGCCAGCCGACCGCCCGCCGGGCGGCCGAGATCTGCGCGGCAGGCGGTCACCACCTATCCTTGCTCGGCCCGCCAGGTGCTGGAAAGACCATGCTGGCCGAACGAATTCCTACCGTGCTGCCGAGGCTTGACCGCGCGGCCGCGCTGGAGGTGACCTCGATCCACTCGGTGGCGGGTGCCCTTCCCGCCGGGGGCCCGCTGATCACCGACCCGCCCTTCTGCGCCCCGCATCACACCGCGACCAAGGCGGCGATCGTCGGCGGGGGAAGCGGTGTCATCCACCCGGGCGCGGCTTCGCTGGCGCACCGCGGCTGCTTGTTCCTTGACGAGGCGCCCGAGTTCGGGCGGGACGTGCTTGACGCGCTGCGCCAGCCGCTGGAGTCGGGCGAGGTGATGATCGCCCGTTTGGGCCTGACCGCGCGCTTCCCGGCCAGGTTCATCCTGGTGCTGGCGGCCAATCCGTGCCCGTGTGCCAAGGGCTCAGGGCCGAAGTCGGCCTGCTCTTGCACGTCGGCGGCGCGGCGCAGGTACCTGGCCCGGCTGTCCGGGCCGTTGCTGGACCGGGTGGATGTGAAGGTCGAGTTCCTGCCCGTGGGGCGCGCGGAGTTGCTCAGTGACCGGAAGTTCGCGGAGCCCAGTGCCGCGGTAGCGGAGCGGGTGGAGGCGGCCCGGCAGCGAGCGGCCGACCGGCTGAAGGACACGCCTTGGCGGCTCAACGCCGAGATCCCGGGCAGCGAGCTGCGGCGCCGCTTCCCGCCGGGGCCAGGCGCGCTGGTCCCGTTGGAGCGGGCCATGGACCTGGGCGAGATCAGCGCCAGAGGGGTGCACCGGGTGATCCGGGTGTCGTGGACCCTGGCCGACCTGGCGGGCGTGCCGAGGCCGACGGCGGCGGAAACGAGTTACGCGCTTGGCCTGTGGCTGGGGATGGGCGTATGACTGCCACGGCCGATGAGGACCGCCTGGCTCGTGCCGCCCTGACCTGTGTGGCGGAGCCCGGTGACGCCGCCATGGGCACTTTGCTGCGGACCTGCGCGCCCGCGGGGATCATCGCCGCGCTGACCGAGGGCCGGGCGCCGGCCGGATCCGGGCGGATCGCGGGCCTGGACCGGGCGCTGCGACGGTGGGCCGCCCGGCTCGGTACCGCGCCGACCACGATCATGCTGGATGCCTGGCACCGGAACGGCATCCGGCTGCTCTGCCCCGATGATCCGGGGTGGCCTGGGCAACTGGACGTGCTCGGCGACGCCCGGCCCTGGGCTCTGTGGCTGCGGGGCAGCGCCGACCTGCGTTATGCCTGCCTGCGCTCGGTGTCAATCGTGGGAACCCGCGCGGCGACCAGCTACGGGGAGCATGTCTGCCTGGAGATGTCCGCCGCGCTCGCGCAGCGGGGCTGGGCTGTGGTCTCCGGCGGTGCGTTCGGCATCGACGAGTGCGCGCACCGCGGCGCGCTGACCGCGGAGGGGATCACGATCGCCGTCCTGGCCTCGGGGGTGGATGAGCCCTACCCGCTCGGCCACCGCGTGCTTTTTGATGCCATTGCCGCGCATGGCGTCCTGGTCAGCGAGTGGCCACCGGGACGGCCGCCGACCCGCCCCGGGTTCCTGGTCCGCAACCGCGTTATCGCCGCGCTCAGCCGGGGGACCGTGGTGGTCGAGGCCGCCCTGCGCAGCGGGGCGCTGAACACCGCCCGGCACGCCCGCGACCAGTGCCGGCCGCTCATGGCGGTGCCAGGCCCGGTGACCTCCCCGGCGTCGGCCGGCTGTCACCAGATCATCAGGGACTGGGGCGCCGTCTGCGTCACCGGCGCCGGGGACGTGATGGAACTCCTGGCCTTCCCCGGTGACGACCTGCCCGCGCGGCTCTGCGGCCCGGTCCTCCCCCGCGACGCGCTTGACCCGGACTCCCGGAGGGTGCTCGAGGCGGTCCCGGCGCGGGCCGGGCGCGGCCCGGCGCGGATCGCCGTGTCAGCCGGGGTGGATTTCGATACGGCGCTACGCTGCCTGGGCGGACTCGCGGCCGGCGGTTTTGTCGAGCGCTGCGACCGCGGCTGGCGTCTCCGCAAGCAGGCTTGAGCCGTGGAGATGCCCTTGTCAGGAGTTTCCGGTTCGCACTACAACACAATGTGTTGCACTATGTGTGGCATGGCTAGACGGTTCAACGAGCCCGTAAACCGCCGCACGCCGCTGTCGCTCACGGAGAGCGATGAGGCAGACCTGGCGAAGCTGCGAGATCCGGGACCCGCACGGACCGCTCTTGCGAACCTCGCCCCTGGCTCCCTGCCTGACGGTGACATCAGCGAGGCGTTGCTGCTGCACGCGGTGTTCATCGTCGGCCTGCGCGCAGTGCGCGAAGCCGCCGAAGCGGCAGCCTATGACCAGGTCGCAGCCGACTACGCTGCGGAGGACGCCGAGCGCCGCCGCATTGCCCGCCGGCGGCGCCCGGAATGGGCAGCCGAGGACTGACTCATGCCCACTTCCGGCCAACATACCTTGCTGCGGGGGCGCGTCTACGCCGCACAACTCGCGCACGTCGACGGCCAGAAGTACTACCTGGTGGTGTCCAACAACCGGCGGAACGCACGGCTGCCCCAGGTGCTTGCGGTCCGGCTCACCACATCGCCCAAGCCGTCAACGCCCTCGATAGTCGAGCTTGACCAGTCCGAAGTGTTCTGTGGCCGGGCCGTGTGCGACGACATTGAAACGCTCTGGCCTGACGAGGTGCGCCGCGACCTGGGTGCCGTCACCTCCCGCGCGATGGCCCGTGTCGCGGTCGGCCTCCGCGCGGCGCTCGACATCTAGCGCGCCAGGCGCAGCGGGCGGGACGTCCACAATCCGTGTGACATTAGCGAGATCCGGGTGGTCCGCACGGTGAATGTCCGGGGGCATAGTCTGGCGAGTCATGGATGACCAGGAGCATCCGGGTTGGCCGGGCCCGCCCCAGTCGACGCCCCGGCTGCGAGGTGATGATGATCTGGCGAGCCGGAAGCCGGGCGAGGGCCCGGCCCGGCGAGCCAGGCAACTCCAGGTCCGTAACCCACTGCTGCGTGCGCTGGCCCGAGTCCTGGGCGTCCGGACCCGTGACCGGGCCTGGCGGGTCGGCGCGGACGGGGAGAGGAAGGTCGGGCGAAAACTCGACCGGCTACATCGGCGCGGGTGGCACGTGCTGCACGGCGTTGAGTTAGGGCGCGGCGGCGACGTCGACCACCTCCTCGTCGGCCGGGTGGGGGTGTTCACCGTGAACACCAAGCACCATCCCGGTGCGCGGGTAACGGTCGGCCGCTCAGTCGTATTCGTCCGGGGCCGCCAGCAGCCCTACGCCGCCAAGGCACTCCGTGAAGCCAGCCGAGTCCGGATGGCGCTGTCCGCGGCGACAGGGCGGCTGGTGAACGTTGAACCACTGGTAGTCATCCACGGGCACGCCCGCCTGTCCGGCTGGGTACGGCACCGCCCAGGCGGGGTTCGGATCCTCCCCTCCCGGATGGTCATCTGGTGGTTACGGATGCGTGTCCGGCCGGTCCTGTCAGCTGCGGAAGTCGAAGCGCTATACACCGCCGCGTGCAGCTCCAGGACCTGGCGCTCGGCATAAGGCACTGCGGCGGCTGCCGCAACGATTCAGGATATGAGCGGCTACTGGCTGGCTGGCTGACCGACTGACTGACCGCGTCAGCCGGCTGCTGCGGGGCTGCGGTCGCTGGTCATGTGCGGTCCTCAGCGTCCGACCACCCTAGGTGGCTGGCCCAGCGGGGGCGGCGGGTTGCTCTGGCCAGGGCAGGACGGTGAGTCACAAGTCAGCCAGCCGAGCAACTTCGCTGCGGCTGGCTGACCGGCTGGACGGTTTCGGCCGACACCTCCGGCGGAATGAGGCCGTCTCTCTCAGACGGCGGGGACGAGCGCGGCAGTGGCCGGCCGCGCCTCGGCCGGCTGAGGAGCCACCGCCACCGTCGGCTTGCCCTGCCGGGGGAGCGCGAAGATGGCCGCGACCGCGGAGACCAGCGCCACGCCGGCCGCGACGCGCATTCCCATGGCCATCGCGTTGACGAAGGCGCTGTGCGCGGCGGCCACCAGTTCGCTGCCTGGCACGCCGCCGACGCGCTGGCCGACGGCGTCGGCAGCGGCCACGGACCCGGTCGCGGTATGCACCACCAGGCCGGGCGCGTGCCGCGCGACGAGCAGGTGGGTCAGCCGCGACCGGTAGACGGCGGCCGCGAGGCTGCCGACGATCGCGATGCCGAGGGCACCGCCGACTTCCCGGATCGTGTCATTGATGGCGCTGCCCGCACCGGCCTGGTGCGCGGGCACGGTCGTCATGATGATCGTGCTGGCCGGAGCCATCACCAACCCCATGCCGGCACCCATGATCGCGACAGCCAGGGCGATCGGCGGGTAGCTCGTGTGGACGCCCGCCGTAGACAGATCGAGAAGGCCGAGACCCATGAGCGCCATGCCCGCCGGGATCACCAGGCGGGTGCCGAAGCGCGTGGCCAGGATCGGCGACAGCGGCGACATCGCCGCCATGGCGAGGGCGAACGGCAGTGCGCGCAGCCCGGCGGAGAGCGGGCTGTAGCCGTGCACCAGCTGCAGGTACTGGGTGAGCACGAACAGGCTGCCGAAGAGGGCGAAGAAGATGACGGTCACCGCGGCCGCAGCCGCCGAGAAGGCCCGCGAGGCGAAGATTCTCAGGTCAACGAGCGGGTGCGCGATGCGCAGCTCCCACCACGCGAAGACGCCGAGCGCGGCGAGCCCGGCGGCGATCTCCGCGAGCGTCACGACCCCGGTCCAGCCCCGGTCCGGCGCCTCGATGATGGCGTCGACGATGACGAACAGCGCGCCGCCCACGAGGACCGTGCCGAGGAGGTCGAGGCGGTGGCCGCCCGGCTCGGCGGTCTCGGGCACGGTCAGCATCACGCCGGCCAGCGCGACCGCCACGAGCGGGACATTGATGAGGAAGACGCTGCCCCACCAGAAGTGCGTGAGCAGCAGACCGCCGAGCGTCGGCCCGATCACGATGCCGACGCCGGCTACGGCCGACCACGCGGCGATCGCCTGCGGGCGCTCCTTCGGCGGGAAGACCGAGTTCAGGATCGACAGCGTGGCTGGCATCACGAACGCCGCGCCGAGGCCCATGACGACCCGCGCGGCAATCAGCATGCCGGTGCCGGGCGCGAACGCCGCGGCGATGCTGCCGAGGGCGAAGACGGCGAGACCGCCGACCAGCGAGCGGCGGCGTCCGTACCGGTCACCGAGCGCGCCGGCCGGGATCAGGAGCGCCGCGAAGCACAGCGTGTAGGCGTCCGTGATCCATTGCAGTGAACTCGTCCCCGCGTGCAGCACCCTGGCCAGCGTGGGCAGCGCGGTATTGAGGATGGTGTTGTCGATCACCACGACCAGGAGGCTCAGGCACAGCACGAGCAGGATTTGCCGGCGCCGGGGGTGGCCGTGCGGCCACTGCGAGTTCACCTTGTTGCCCTGTTCGCGGTGGCCCAGCTCACGGGCCGCCGGGGGCGTCGTGCTCGTCGTGCTCATGGAGGTCCCCTTACAAGTGCTCGCTTACGTTTGTTGCCTTACGCTTGTAAGCATAGACAGATGAGCTAACAGATGTAAAGTAGGAGACATGGAATCATTGCTCGAAGCCGCGAAATCGCCGCCCGGGGGCCTCGCGTCGGCCTCCGCCAGTCCGGTTTCCGCCGGGCCGGCTTCCGCTAGTCCGGCTTCCGCCGGGCCGGCTTCCGCTAGTCCGGCTTCCGCCGGGCCGGCCTCTGGTGCGGCCCGCAGGCAGCGGAATGCTCGCGGCCAGGGCGGCCGGCTCACGGAGGACATCGTGTCGGCAGCGCTCGCGCTGATCGAGCGGACCGGCTCGCACGAGGCAGTTACGCTGCGCGCGGTCGCACGGGAGGTCGGCATCGCCGCACCTTCGATCTACGCCCATTTCCCGGACCGCGACGCCATCGTGATGGCCGTCGTCGTCCGGATCTTCGATCAGCTGACCGAGGCGATCGAGCAGGGCGCGAGTTCGGCCGGCGAGGACCCGGTCCGCCGCCTGGTCGCGGGCTGCGAGGCGTACGTGGCCTTCGGGCTGGAGCACCCCGCCCGCTATGGCGTGCTGTTCTCTGGGCGGCTGATGGCAGCGGCGGACTACTGCGAGCCGGTATCACTCGGTCCCGATGGCCGGCCGGTGCTCGAATTCGGGGCCGAGGCGTTCGCGCTCCTGGTTGACGCCATCGCGGACTGCGTCAAGGCCGGCGCCTCGACCAGTACCGACGTGGTGGCGGACGGCACTGCCGTATGGGTCGCAATGCACGGAACCATCAGCCTCCGCAGCGCGCTGCCGGGCTTCCCATGGCCCGACCCGGACGCATTCGTCCGGCAGTTCGTGCTGCCCCTGGCGCACGTGCGCGCCTGAGGCTCTGCTCCCCCGCTCGCCTCCGGGGCGCCTGAAGGCGCCGCCTTCCCTCGTCGCTCGTTCCTCGCTCCTCAGTCCAGGCAGCGCCGCGCCCCTCCGGCTCGCTCGCTGCGCCGCCGTCCGGCCGGGTCAACGGCCACGGTTCGCCCCGGCCTGCTCAGCTGAGACCTGCCCAGCCAAGGTCCGCCCAGCTAGGCCTGCTCAGCTGAGGCGCCTATCTTTCGCTTCAGGAGCAGTGAGGTTGGCGGCCATGTCGGCGAGCGTCTGGTCGAACGCGGCCAGCCTGGCGGCGGGGATCCCCTGGGTGGCCTGGGCGATGACGGCATGGCCTGCGGCAGCCAGTTCGGGTTCCAGGGCTCGAGCGGCCGGGGTCAGAAGGTAGCGGGTACGGCGGCCATCCCGGGCGTCGGGTTCTTCCCGGACGAGGCCATCGCGTTTCATCCGCGCGAGAGTCTTGGCCATCGTGGACTGGTCGACGCTGGCGATCTGACCCAACCCGCGCTGCGTGCGCCCGTCGTGCTCGTACAGGGCGAGCAGCGCGGGGAACTGGCCGGGCACTACCCCGTGAGCGGCGATGCGCGCGCGCAGTGCGGCCTCGAACAGCCGGGCGAGCCGGTTGACCTGGTAGCCGACGGACGACGCCGGCCTCAGCGGCGCGGCGGTCACGGCCTCCTGGTCGGCGGTCATGGCCTGCTGGTCGGCGGTCATGGCCTGCTGCCCACCGGCTGCGGGAGCCGGGGTGACCTGTGGCGGCGTGCTATCCGCCGTCCGTCGCGGAAATTCAGCGCGAGCAACGACAAGTTCAGGGTGCCGAACAAGAACTCGGTGATCTCCAGGACGGCGAACGCCCTGCCCGGAACGGGGGCTGCGGCCAGGTGATTCAGGATCAGCGCGCATGGGACGAGCACCAGCAGCCCCACCGCGGCGGCGGCCTGCAGGCGTCGCTGCTTGCGGACCAGCACGAAGGAGCGGGAGCCGGCGCCTAGGCGCCGCCCAGTCAGGCCGGCGGTGGCCAGGCAGGCGATGAGCAAAGGCAGCCCGAACACGATGGCGTGCCGCAGCGTGCGGATGTCACCGGTGCGGCCTAGCAACTCCGTCACCCCGCTGGAGACAAGGAACGTCGTGATCACCGCGATGGCGGTGACGGCGGCAGCGACGTGGACGCGGACGAGGAGCGGCTTCGGCATTGCGCCTCCTTTATATGGCTTGCCATCTACTATGACATGGCAAGCCATGTATTCCAAACCGGGCCCGCCGAAGCGACACGCGCGCCGACACGCGCGCGGACCCGGGTCGAAGGCGGCACGGTGTCGCACACTGGGGTTATGACCCGGCTCCTCGGAAGCAGGGCCGCCGGTCTGACGGCGGTGCCACTTCCGCCGCGGCTGGCCAGCGCGCTGGATGGCTTCGGCCGGCACCTGGCGGCGGAACGAGGGCTGTCCACGCACACGGTCCGGGCCTATCTCGGCGATGTCGGATCCCTGCTCGAGCACGCCAGCCGGATCGGTGTCGGCAGCCCGGGCGACCTGGATATCGGGGTGCTCCGGGGGTGGCTGGCCGACCAGCACGCCACCGGCCACGCGCGGGCCACGCTGGCGCGCCGCGCGGCAGCGGCGAGAACCTTCACGGCCTTCGCCTGTGCGCGCGGCTGGCTCGGCCCTGATCCCGGGGTCCTGCTCGGCACGCCGAAGACGCGCCGCCGGCTCCCCGAAGTCCCGCGTCAGGATCAGATGGCCGCCGTGCTCGCCGCCGCCGGCCGTCCTGGTGCAGCGGCGGCGCCGCACCCTGGGCCGAGTGCCGGCCCTCCGGGTGCCGCTGGTCCTGACGGTGCGGCTGGCACGGCCGCCGTGGCGGGCGCGGCCGGGGGCGCCGCAGCCGTGAGCCGGCCGGAGTGGGCCATGGGCCTGCGGGACACCGCCATCATGGAATTGCTTTACGCAACGGGCATCCGGGTCAGCGAGTTGTGCGGGCTGGACATCGGCGACCTGGACCAGGAGCGCCGGACGGTCCGGGTGCTGGGCAAGGGCAGCCGGGAGCGGACGGTGCCGGTGGGCCTGCCGGCTGTCCGGGCCGTGATCGGATGGTGCCGCGACGGCCGCCCGGTCCTGGCCGGCCCCGGCAGCGCGCATGCCATCTTCCTCGGCGCACGGGGCGGCCGGCTGGACCCGCGGACCGCGCGCCGGGTAGTGCATGCGCGGATCGCCGCCGTGCCGTCGGTGCCCGACGTCGGCCCGCACGGCCTCCGGCACGCGGCAGCGACCCATTTGCTGGAGGGCGGCGCCGACCTGCGGAGCGTGCAGGAGATCCTCGGCCACACCTCCATCGCGAGCACCCAGATCTACACCCACGTGTCGATCGAGCGGCTTGAGTCTGCGTACCGCCAGGCCCACCCCCGGGCCTGAGCGGACAGGTAGGCGAAAACCTGTGGACGTAAAGTGAACCTGTAGACTAAATGAAGGCCGCAGGAGTCTGCGCACCCGCGCATGCGCTTTACGGCCAATTCGCGCGTCCGCTTGCCGCCTGGATGTCGGCTCGGCCTCCGGCGGGACGCACTCCACCGGTCCGCGGCTCTTGCAGCCGCGGCGGGTGCGCCCGGGCGCCAGGTACCAACCGAGAGCGTCGGCGTGCTCGCACGCGGCGCGCAACAGGAAGGGGACCACCGGCATGGCCCCGGTTGTCACCATGAGGCAGCTGCTTGAGAGCGGCGTGCACTTCGGGCATCAGACCCGGCGCTGGAATCCCAAGATGAAGCGGTTCATCTTGGCCGAGCGCAACGGCATCTACATCATCGACCTGCAGCAGTCGCTGGACTTCATCGACCACGCGTATGAGTTCATCAAGGAGACGGTCGCCCACGGCGGCACAGTCCTGTACGTCGGCACGAAGAAGCAGGCCCAGGAGGCGGTGGCCGAGCAGGCCCGCAGGGTGGGCATGCCGTTCGTGAACCAGCGGTGGCTGGGCGGCATGCTGACCAACTTCACCACGGTCTTCAAGCGGCTGCAGCGGCTCAAGGAGCTTGAGGAGATCGACTTCGACGACGTCGCGGGCTCGGGCATGACCAAGAAGGAACTGCTCCAGCTGCGGCGTGAGCGGGACAAGCTGGAGCGGTCGCTGGGCGGGATCAGGGACATGTCCCGGGTGCCGAGCGCGTTGTGGGTGGTGGACACCAAGAAGGAGCACATCGCCGTCAGCGAGGCACGCAAGCTGGGCATTCCGGTGATCGCCATCCTGGATACCAACTGCGATCCGGACGAGGTCACCTATCCCATTCCGGGCAACGACGACGCGATCCGCAGTGTCGCGCTGCTCACCCGGGTAGTCGCCGATGCGGTGGCGGACGGCCTCATTGCCCGGGCCGGCGCGGGCGCCGATGGCGATGAGAAGCCATCCGTGCAGCCGGCGTCCGGTGACATAGGCGCCGAGGAGCCGCTGGCCGAGTGGGAGCGTGACCTTCTCCAGCGTAAGGCGGCAGACGACCAGGCTGCGGCGGCCACCGCCGAGGCTGCGGCGCTGTCCGCCACGGCCGAGGCACCGGCAGGCGATGCCCCCGAGGTTCCGGAAGCCACGGCCGCGCCGGAGGCTCCGGCGCCCCCCGCGGTGGCAGTACCGGATGCGGCAGTACCGGATGCGGCAGTACCGGACGCAGCGGGCGAGGCCGCCGTGGACGACACTGACGCGGCCGCCGCCTCGGCCTCGGCCGGGGCGGAGAAGGTCGCGGCTGGCGCCGGGAACGGGACGAGCGAATCCGGGTCCGGCGACGCCTGACGTCAGGCCGCGCCACAGGCATGGGGCGCCACGGGCAGGCGCCCCACCGGATGACCAGACAGCGAGAGATGAGGACATGGCGAACTTCACCGCCGCAGACGTGAAGCGGCTCCGCGAGCAGACGGCCGCGGGCATGCTTGACTGCAAGAAGGCA
>Ga0070706_100001131_pt1 | contig 28836 bp, 32 predicted proteins | sample KBSK5501metaG_FD_65476 | JGI IMG/M metagenome (GOLD analysis project Ga0070706, IMG submission 65476) | Corn, switchgrass and miscanthus rhizosphere microbial communities from Kellogg Biological Station, Michigan, USA - KBS K5-50-1 metaG | ecosystem: Host-associated > Plants > Roots >... | reverse complement strand
TCAAAGAGCTGCCGAGACAGTAGCGGGGGACGGGCCCGGGTGTCAACGGAGACGGCTCGGAACCCGAAACACGGTACGCGGGACGACGGACACGGGATCGAGCTTGGATCGCTTACAATCGGTCCGGCCTCATCCCCGCCAGGCGTCCCCGTCGGCTCCGAAAGGAGCCCACATGCATCCCATGGTCCTCGTCGCCCTGCTCATTGCGGCGGGCGAGCCACACGCCGGAGAGATTCAACTCACGATCTTTCGCGACCCGTACACCTCGAGCGATCAGGTCACGCTTTGTCGCGTGCGCGCGGTGAACCTCGGGAGTCGGAGCTGGGCGGGTCGGTCGCTCCGATTCGAAGCACGGGCGACCGAGGGCGGTCGGGTCCTCCGGCAGCGCGGCCGGTTCGGATTGGAGCTCTCGCCGCACGAATCGCTCGAGACCCTCGTCGCCTTCCCCGGACGGCACGACCGCTTCGAGGTCGAGCTCCTTCCCGCGGGTGAGTTCGATCGAGAAGGCGCTCCGCGTCTGAAGAAGAAACGTCCCCGCGTCCGCCGCGGAGGTGGCAGCCGCAGGCGCTGAGACCCGCGATCGCTCGGAGCGGACGCATGCGGAGGCGGCGATACAATGCCTCCGAATGAAAATTCTGGTCATCGGAGGAGGTGGGCGGGAGCACGCCCTCTGCTGGTCTCTTCACCGCAGCCCGCTGGTCGAGGAGATCTTCTGCGTCCCGGGAAACCCCGGGATCGCCGAGATCGCAGACTGTCTCCCCGTCTCTGCCGGCGACATCGTCGAGATCGCCGACCTCGCGGAGAAGCTCCACGTGGATCTGACGGTCGTCGGCCCCGAGCTTCCCCTGTCTCTCGGCATCGTCGACGAGTTCGTGAAACGGCAGCTCCCGATCTTCGGCCCGACGCGCCTCGCCGCGCAGATCGAGTCGTCCAAGGTGTTCTCGAAGGAATTCTTCCGACGCCACAACATTCCGACGGCGGAGGCCACGGTCTGCTCCTCGGCGGAGGAGGCGCGTCGGGCGATCAAGCGATTCGGTTTCCCGACCGTCCTCAAAGCCGACGGACTCGCCGGTGGCAAAGGCGTGCTCATCGTGGAGTCCGATGAGGACGCCGAGCGGGCGCTGCGCCTCTTCTTTCAGGAGCGCGTCTTCGGCGCGGCGGGCGACCGCGTCGTCGTCGAGGAATTCCTGCGGGGCCAGGAGGCCTCGTTTCTCGCCCTCTTCGACGGCGAGGTCGCCGTGCCGCTCCCGACGGCGCGCGACTACAAGAAGGTCTACGACGGAGACCGCGGCCCGAACACCGGCGGCATGGGGGCCCACTCCCCGGCCGGGGTCCTGAACGCGGACACGGCGTCCCAGGTCTTGAAGGACATCCTCTGGCCGACGTTCCGCGGGCTGCAGGCGGAGGGCCGAGCGTTCCGCGGCGTGCTCTACGCCGGCCTGATGGTCACCGACTCGGGCCCCAAGGTCCTGGAGTTCAACGCGCGCTTCGGCGACCCCGAAACCGAGGTGATCCTGCCTCGCGTGACCTCGGACATAGCGGATGTCCTCATAGCGGCGTCGCGGGGAGGCCTCGAGCGGTTTCTACCGCTCGAGGTCAAGAGCGAGGCCTGCGTGGGCGTCGTCCTGTGCGCCGCGAACTATCCGGGCAACCACGAGCGCGGCCGGCCGATCACGGGGCTGGTCGACGCGGCGCGCCTGCCGGGGATCGAGCTCTTTCACGCGGGAACGGCTCGGGACGGCGACCGGCTGGTGACAGCGGGCGGCCGGGTCCTCGTCGTGACCGCGACCGCCGCGAGCATGACCGAGGCGGCGGCGAGGGCCTACGAAGCCGCCGACTGCATTCAGTTCGAGGGCAAGCACATGCGCCGCGACATCGCGGCGGGGGGAGTGCGGCCGAGCCGCATTTGACTCGCACGCGATTTCCGATTGCCAATCGGAGACTGGTCCCCGGTTAGATGACTTGAGTTCGCGACGCGAGAAGTCTCCCGAGCGGAGCGAGGGAGGAGGCTCGCGTCGCGGGAGCCGGAGCGCAGCGAGGGATCAGGGCCGCGGTCGAGCGTGCAACCACGCGAGCCGCGGCCCGGTGCGCCGCCAGGCGCAGATCCCGAAGCAAGCGAAGGCGACGGTCAGTTTCCGCACCCGTCCGTGTCCGTGCACTTCAGCTCGTAATACGAGCCGTCCTTGGTGTTGTCGTCGAGGATGTTGATGTACCCCTCGACCGTCGGGAATCCAGCGGTCGGCGCGATGACGTCGACGAAGACGATGCAGGAAGTCACGGTGTTCGGAATCCCGGCCGTGACGAACACGTCGTTGATCTGGTGCACCTCGCCGGGAACGAGACCGGAGATGATCTGGTCCTGACCCACCTTCTGGCCGTTCGTGGCCGAGCCCTCCGTCACGTCCCAGAAGGTGACTTGCACGGTCACCGGGTTCGTGTCGCCGAGGCCGTTCAGGTCGGTGTTGCGCACGCCGAGGTTTGTGCGCAGAGCGCCGGCGAACGTCGGAGCCGGGCGCGTGTCGTGGATCGTGCCCACCAGCGTCTGGTTGGCCGACTCGAAGAACAGGGTTCCGGGATACGCGATCCCGTTGGTTCCGGTGCCAGAGGCGGGGCTGTAGGTGCGAGCGGTGACCGTGCCTTCCCAACCGTTCTTGGAGGGAAGATTGTCGAACGTCACCAGGAAACTCCCGAACGAGCTCTGGTCGGCGCCGGGCTGGAGGAGTCCCAGGGTGCCGAGATAGGCGACGATGTCGTCCTGGTGGAAGTTGGAGAGCGAGATGAGCGTGAGCGTCTGCGGCGCCGTGTGGAAGACCTGGTTGTTGGAGACGTAGGTGTACTGAAAGGTCGCCAGGATCGACTGGTTCGTCAGATTGTTGGAGATGTCGATCGACGTCCGGAAAAACGCGGTCCCCTGGACGCGCGTCACGACCCCGACCTCGGCCGAGAAGCAGATTCCGTTGCAAAGGGCGGCCGCGCTCTTGCGCACGAGCCCGGCGCGGGCGCCGTCGGCCCGCGCGACGGGCATCCGCTTGACGGCGGCGGTCGCCGCGGCCAAAGGCGAGGCGGCGACGGCTGCCGAAAGGATGGCGAAGGCGATGGGTCGCTTCATGAGGTCTTTCTCCTATCTCTCGACGATCGGGTGAACCAAGGGCACCGCCGAGAACACTAGCAAAACCCGCTCCAGATAGGGGCCCTTGCATAGGCCCCCCTCGGCGCGCCCCGAACGTCCCTTCGTCGGGACGTCCTGTCCTCGAAAAGGATCATCCGGACGGAGGGCTGCTAGAGTTGCCGGCCGTGCGCGCCGCGGCGGTCGTTCGCATCCTGACAGGCCTCCTCTTCGTCGCCGAGGGATATTCGAAAGTCACCGGAGAGTTCGTGCGCGGAGGGTTCCTCAAGAGCGCATCCGACATGGCGCGCCACGCGTTTCCATTCTGGGGACGGTTTCTTGAGAGCGCGGTCGTGCCCCACGCGCGCCAGTTCGCGTGGCTGTTCGCGGTCGCCGAGCTGGCCGTCGGGATCGCTCTCGTCCTGGGCCTTCTGACCCGAATCGCGTGCGGCGCCGGCGTGGCTCTGATGCTGCTGATCCTGCTGTCGGAGGCGAACGCCGGTCCCGGCGCGCCCTGGCACGGCTGGATCACGGCGGGGTTGACGCCGAAGTTCGCGCTGCTTCTCTTCCTCCTGCTCTTCGCCGTGGACGCGGGAAGAGTGTGGGGAATCGACGCCCGTCTGCGTCGCCGCCGGCTGGCGCGACGAACCTAGACCGGGCCCGCCAAGCTCAGACCGGTTTCAGCAGCGCGCGGACCGCCCGCTCGAAGTCGGCGTAGGACTGCTTGCCGGAGAGAACGCGCGCTTTCTTTCCGTCGGGGCCGTAGACGACCGAGAAGGGGAGCTCGCCGCCCCACTTCGCGTCGACGGCCTCGATGAACTCCTGATCGTCGCCGCCGCTCTTCTTGTGGTAGTTCGGAAACTCGGGGCGGTTCTTCGCGAGGAACTTCTCGACCGCGGGCAACTGCTTGTCGAAATCCGTCGAGACGCCGAGGACGCTCAGGCCCCGATCGCGGTAGTCCTTCTCGAGCCGGACGAGATCCGGAAACTCCTCCCGGCAGGGAACGCACCACGTCGCCCAGAAGTTGACGAGCACGACCTTCCCGTTCTCGCGCGCGATCGCGCGGGCGAGCCCCTTCGCGTCGATCTCGCCCGCGACCCGCGGCGCGTCCGCCGCGGCGACCGTCCCGGCGAGGAGGAGAAGAGCGGTCGCGGCCCGACCAGCGCTCAATCCAAAATCCAAAATCTGAAATCCAAAATCGTCAGACCCGTTTGATCGAGCATCCGAACGCCTTCGTCTCCGCCTTGGCCACGGATTGGCCGGTGAGAAGAGCGTCGAGTGCGTTTCTCAGGTCGGGAGAGGCGACCTTCTCGGGATTCTCGTAGTTCTCGTCGATGCGTCCGTGATATCGCAGCTTGCCCTCGGGGTCGACGACGTAGACCTCCGGCGTATGGCGCGCGTCGTAGAGATCGGCAACCTTGTTGCCCGGGTCCTTCATCAGCGGGAACGCGAAGCCGTGCTCCCGGGCGTGGGCGCGAACCTCCTCCGCCGGCTCGGTGCTGTTGCTGTTGATTCCGACGATGAGCACGTTCTTCTTGGCGTACTCCTCCGCCATCTTTCGCATCCGGTCGTTGTAGGCGTTCGAGTACGGGCATTTCGTCGCGATGAACATCACCACGACGAGCTTGTGTTCGCGGGCCGCGTCCGCCAGCGAGAAGGACTTTCCGTCCAGGGTCGTGAGCCGGAAGGTCGGGGCGGCGGCGCCGATCGCGGGACTCTCCGCGAGCGCGGCGCCCGTCGCCGCGGACAGGATGACGACTCCGATGGCGGTGGGCAGGATGTTCATCGCGGCAGTCTCTCCTTCGAGGTGTTTGCAATCGACGGCCAAGCGACAAAATTCCCGCGTGCGCGAGAAGAGTCGCGCGACCGTGACAAAGCGGCTCGCCGGCCGCGACTCGAAACCCGAAGCTCGAATCCTGAAACTCGGTCGTTACACCGCGAACAGCGGGCGCGTGATCACCGGGTCGAACTTCCAAACGTACTTGTAGGCGCCGCCGAAGAAGTCGATGGTGACCGCGTAATGCGCCTCGACCGTGATCTGCTGCATGCTCTTGGTGATCTTGAGGTTGTCCTTCTTGACGGGGAGCTTCAGCTCGTCGGCTTTTCGGAGGATCTCGAACTCGATGAACTTCGGGTCCTTGATCGATCCGAAGGCCGCCTGTTCCTGCATGGTGTCGTAGAACTCCGACGTCGCGATCTTGACCGGCACGACTTTGTACAGGACGTAGCCGACCAGAATCACGATGACGAGCCAGACGATGCATCCGAAGTTCGCAGCCCCTCGGCTTGCCCGTGTCGATCTCATGCGGCGGATCCTCCAGGGTTTTCTGGGTGGATTCTATCGCGAACGGCGACCTCAGCGGACCGGGAGAAACGAGCGGCTCCAGCGCGTCCGGCGGAGAATGTCGATCGGCCATCGAACGATGCTGCGCCAACTGTCCCGATCTCCCGATGGTCTCGGCGCGCAGGACCAGTAGACGAGAAGCGCTCGCCCGGAGACGTTCTTCGCCGGAAGAAAGCCCCAGAAACGGCTGTCGCCGGAGCTTTCGCGGTTGTCTCCGAGCACGAAGTAGGAGTCCGCCGGCACGCGTTGCGGTGCCAGCTGATCCCGCCGCCGGCCCTCTTCGGGAACCGCCGGATCGTCGGGCCAGACGCGGTCATCGGAATGGAACACGTAGGGCTCCTCTAAGGGGCGGCCGTCCACGGTGACCATCTTGTCTCGAATCGCGATGGTCTCGCCCGGCAAGCCGACGACCCGCTTGATGAAGTCTCGCTGCGGGTCGTTGGGAAACCGGAACACGACCACGTCGCCCCTCTCGACGGATCGCGCCGGGAGGAGCCGCGCCAGCACCCCATTCCCCCGCGCGGCATACACAAACTTGTTGACCAGGAGGCGATCTCCCGTCAGGACGGTCTTCTCCATCGACGGGCTCGGCACCGCGAAGGCCTGAAACAGAAAGGTGCGCGCGAACAGGGCGAAGACGACGGCGGCGAGGATCGGGTCGGCGCGCTCGCGCCACGAGGAGCCCGCGTTTCGCTCGAGCCGGCCTCCGGTCAGCGCACGAGGGTGAACATCCGATCCCATCGCGTGCGCGAGAAGAAGTGAATGGCGACATCGGCGAGCTGCCGGATCTTCGCCACGGGTCCGCGCCAGATGTGCGAGTTCGGCTCCGCCTCGTACGACCAATACAGGATGACCGGGCGGCCGAAGATGTTCGCTCTCGGGATCGCCCCCCAGAAGCGGCTGTCGAGCGAGTTGTCGCGGTTGTCCCCCATCCCGAAGTACGAATCGGACGGAACGCGGAAGGGGCCGAACTGATCCCGCCGGCGCGCCATCTCCGGTACGGCCGGGCTGTCCGGGTACGTCTCGGGATCGATGTGCTGGACGGAGGGGACGTCGTATGGCTGGTCGTTGACGTAGAGGCGCTTGTCGCGGACCCGTATGACGTCGCCGCCCTTCGCGACGGCGCGCTTCACGAGCACGTTTCCGGGGTTGACGTCGTCCCCGGGCTTCTTGAAGACGACGATGTCTCCCGGGCGCACCTCTCGATAGGGCAGCCAGCGGGCCAGCGAGGGCAGCCGCGGCGCGTACGCGAACTTGTTCACCAGGAGGTGGTCTCCCACGAGAATCGTGCGTTCCATCGACCCCGTGGGCACCTGATAGGTCTGCACGATGAAGGTCCGCACGAACAGGACGAAGATCCCAGCGACGAGCAGAGACTCGTACCATTCGCGAGCGGTCGAGTGGTGAGGAAGCCTCGAGCCCGAATCTTCGGCGGTTTCTTTCATTCGACTCTCAACACGGCCAGAAACGCTTCCTGCGGGATGTCGACGCGGCCCACCCGTTTCATGCGTTTCTTGCCCTCCTTCTGTTTCTCCAGCAACTTGCGCTTGCGGGTGATGTCTCCGCCGTAGCACTTGGCGAGGACGTTCTTCCGAATCGCCGAGACCTGCTCGCGCGCGATGATCTTCGATCCGATCGCCGCCTGGATCACCACCTCAAACATCTGCCGGGGGATGATTTGTTTCATCTTTGAGGCGAGAAGACGCCCCTTCGCCGCGGCCTCGTCGCGGTGGACGATCAGCGAAAGCGCGTCGACCGGCTCGCCATTGACCAGCAGATCCAGCTTGACCAGGTCCCCCTCGCGGTAGCCCGAGAACTCGTAGTCGAAGGAGGCGTATCCCTTGGAGATCGACTTCAGCTTGTCGTAGAAGTCGAGGACGACCTCGTTGAGAGGGAAGTCGTAGGTCAGCACGACCCGGTTGGAAGCCAGGTACTCCATCGATTTCTGCGCGCCGCGCCGCTCCTCGCAGAGCTTCAGCAGTCCTCCGAGGAACTCGTCCCGAGTGATGATCGTGGCCGTGATGTAAGGCTCCTCGATTCGCTCGATGTGGTTGGGGGCGGGAAGGTGGTTCGGATTGACGACGTCGAGGACCTCGCCGCGCGTGGTCGTGACGCGATAGTTGACACCCGGCGCCGTGGTGATCAGGTCGAGGTCGAACTCGCGCTCGAGCCTCTCCTGGATGATCTCCATGTGGAGCAGACCGAGGAACCCGCAACGGAAACCGAACCCGAGAGCCGTCGAATTCTCCGGCACGAAGGAGAAGGACGCGTCGTTCAGCCGGAGCTTCTCCATCGCATCGCGCAGGTTGGCATAGTCGTCGGCGTCCGTCGGAAACAGCCCCGCGAAGACCATCGGCTTGGCCTCCGCGAAGCCCGGCAGCGGCTCCGCCGCGGGCCGGGCGGTGTCGGTGACCGTGTCGCCGATCCGGGTCGAGTGCAGGTCCTTGATGTTTCCCCAGAACGAGCCGACCTCTCCGACCGAGAGCGCGGGGACCGATTCCGCCTGGGGCCGGAAGACGCCAACCTCCTCGACCTCCGTCTCGAGGCCGGTCCCCATGGCGCGGATCTTCATGCGCGGCTCGAGCCGCCCGTCCACTATCCGCACCAGCGACATCACCCCGCGGTAGGAGTCGTACCAGGAATCGAAGAGCAGCGCCTTCAGCGGAGCGTCCGGATCGCCGCGCGGCGGCGGGACGTCGCGGACGATCCGTTCCAGCAGCTCGTCGATCCCGATCCCCAGCTTGGCCGAGGTCAGGACGGCGTCCCCCGCCGGGATCCCGACGACCTGCTCGATCTGCTCGCGCGCCTTCTCGGGCTCGGCCGACGGCAGATCGATCTTGTTGATCACCGGGATGATCGCCAGGTTGTGGTGGGTCGCCAGGTACGCGTTGGCGAGCGTCTGCGCCTCGACCCCCTGGGTCGCGTCCACGACGAGCACGGCTCCCTCGCAGGCGGCGAGCGAGCGGGATACCTCGTAGGAGAAGTCGACGTGGCCGGGCGTGTCGATCAGATTCAGGGTGTACTCGCGCCCGTCGCGGGCGGCGTAGCGCAAGGTGACGGCGCGGGCCTTGATTGTGATCCCGCGCTCCTGCTCGAGCTCCATGTCGTCCAACATCTGCTCGTGCATCTCCCGGTCGGTGACGGCGTGGCAGCGCTGCAGGATGCGGTCGGACAGGGTCGTCTTTCCGTGGTCGATGTGCGCCACGATCGAGAAGTTGCGAATGAGTCGGGGATCGGTCATTTTCGCGGAAGGGGGATCTTAACTGGGTCTCAGGTCTCAGGTCTCAGGTCTCAGGTCCCGGGTCCGGGCCGGACTCCGACTCGAGACTTGAGACCTGCGACTTGAGACCTCTTCACGTCCCCAACGGCCACCTCGACCGCGCGTTCACCCCGAGAGAATCCCGCGGTCCCTCTCTTCGGAAACGCAGCAATCCCGCCCAGGCGATCATCGCCGCGTTGTCGGTGGTCAACGAGCGCTCCGGCAGGTAGACCGGCACGCCCGCCTCCTCGCCCCAGGATTTCAGCCGCGCTCGAAGCTCGGAGTTGGCCGCGACGCCGCCGGAGAGCGCGAACACGCGGATTCCATCCCGCTGGTGAATCGCTTCGACTCGGTCGAGCAGGGCGGTGACGATCGCGCGCTGGAAGGAGGCGAGCAGGTCGGCCAGCTCGGGATCGACACGCTCCGGATCGAGCGGCGAGCCGTCGATCCCGCGCCGCGAAAGCTCCCGAAGCATCGCCGTCTTAAGGCCCGAGAAGGAGAAGTCGAGCGAGCCGTCGCCGGGCCGGCCGATCGGAAACGCCTGGCGGTCGCCGCGTCCGCGGGCGGCGATCCGATCGATGACCGGCCCGCCCGGGTAGCCCAGGCCGACGCGGCGGGCGATCTTGTCGAACGCCTCTCCCGGTGCGTCGTCCCGCGTCCGCGCGAGCGGAACGATCACGCCGCCCTCGACGCGCACCAGCTCGGCGTGGCCTCCCGAGACGACCAGGCCGTGGAAGGCGTCCGCGAGAGGCCGAGGCGCCTCGCCGTCGGCCCGCAGGAAGGCGGAGTACAGGTGTCCCTCGAGGTGGTTGACCGGGACGAGCGGGATGCGTCGCGCGAACGCCAGCGCCTTGGCTGCCGACAGGCCGACGAGCAGCGCTCCGATCAATCCGGGTCCCGCGGTGACGGCGACGAGCCCGACCTGCCCGAGCGCCACGCCGGCGCGCGCGAGCGCCTCCTCCAGCGCGGCGGGGAGGTTCTCGAGATGCGCCCGAGCGGCGAGCTCCGGAACGACACCGCCATAGGGAGCGTGCGCGCGCATCTGGGAGGAGACGACGTTCGAGAGGACGCGGCCCTCGGAATCGAGCAGTGCAACCGACGTCTCGTCGCAGGAGGTCTCGATGCCGAGAACGATCATGGATCGTCGATTTGTGATTTGTGATTTTCGATTTCTGATTAAGGTGAGAAAGTCACTTGGTCGCCTTGATCACAAATCACAAATCACAAATCACAGATTCTCCCTGACAGCCATGCGAAGACTATCGCTGTATGGCGCTCGACAGATTCCTCGGTCCGTGATGATGGCCGTCACATAGCGAAACGGCGTGACGTCGAAGGCGACGTGGCGCGCGCCGACGCCGGCCGGTGCGATCGAGTGGCCGGCGAAGGAGAGCACTTCTCCCGGCTCGCGCTCCTCGATCGGGATCCCTTCTCCGCTCAAGCAGTCGAGATCGATCGTCGTCGTGGGCGCGGCGACGTAGAAGGGGACGCCGCTCTCGCGCGCCAGCACGGCCAGCGAGTATGTTCCGATCTTGTTCGCCACGTCGCCGTTGGCGGCGATTCGGTCCGCGCCGACGACGACGGCCTCCACCTCGCCGCGCGAGAGGAAGTGGCCGGACATGCTGTCGGTGATCAGCTCGACCGGGATCCCGTCGCGCTGCAGCTCCCATGCGGTCAGCCGCGCCCCCTGCAGGAAGGGGCGGGTCTCGGAAGCGAGGACCCGAACGGGCTTGCCCATCTCGATCGCGGAGCGGATGACGCCGAGCGCCGTCCCGTATCCGGCGGTGGCGAGCGCGCCCGCGTTGCAGTGTGTCAGCACCGCGCGATGTCCGGCGAGCAGCCCCGCGCCGAACCGCCCGATGCGGCGGCACGCTTCGAGGTCCTCGGCGGCGATGGCGTCGGCTTCCCGAACGAGAGCGTCCTCGATCGCATCCGGCGAGCCCTCGCCGACCTGCCGGAAGCGGCGTTCCATCCGCTCGAGCGACCCGAAGAGGTTTACGGCCGTCGGCCTCGTCGACGCCAGCAGCCGTCGCGCCGTCGTGAAACGTTCCTCCGGCGCCGTCGTCGCCCCGCTCCGCATCGAGAAAGCGGCGCCGTAGGCCGCCGCGACTCCGATCGCCGGTGCACCTCGGACCGCCATGTCGCGAATCGCCAGTGCGATCTCGGGGGCGCGCTCCAGGCGCAGCCAGATCTCTTCGGCGGGCAGCCGCCGCTGGTCGAGCAGGAGGAGCGTGCGGTCCTCGCGGTACAGCGGGCGAAACGTCCCGGCCGCCGTCATCCCGCCCGCGCGACGCGCCCCTTCGCGGCGTACATCGCCTCGTCCGCGCGCTGAAAGGCGGGCGCGTCGCCCCGCGAGAGGAGCCAGAAGAGCGCGGAGATGAGGAACGCTCCGGCGCACTGAACCCGGAGCCCCAACACCGAGACGTACATCGAGATCTTCATCGGGCGTCCACGACCAGTCCGGCTCCGTTGCCGCGCGGGTCGGCAACCGCGGTCATCACGCCGTCCTTCTCCAGGCCGATCGCGTGGACCCGCCCGATCGGGCCGCAACTGCCCGAGGCGACCGGGCACGGGCGCCTCTCCGTCACCGTGTGTCCCATCTTCCTGAGCGCGTCCATCCAGCCGAAATCGAAGCGGTCCCGCTCGACCGAGATCTCGTCTGGAAGGTCCTGCTGGTGGAACCGGGGGGCAGCCACGGCCGCCTCGAGCGGCTCGCCGCGCAACACGCGCTGGATCAGGACCTGCAGGTTCGTCGTGGGAATCGTGGAGCCGCCCGGCGTCCCCCAGACGAGCGCGTTGCGGCCGCCCGACACGGCGATCGACGGGCACATCGAGGAGAGCATGCGCTTGCCCGGCGCGACGCTGTTGACCTCGCCCTGCACGAGACCGTACATGTTCCTCTCGCCGGGGCGCGTCGTGAAGTCGTCCATCTCGTTGTTCCACAGGAATCCGAGGCCCGGCGCGACACGAGCGTTTCCGAACGAGTCGTTCAGCGTCGTGGTCACGGAGACCGCCATGCCTTGCCCGTCCGCGACGGAGAAGTGCGTCGTCGTGGTCCGCTCCTTCTCGGGCAGCGACAGCCGGCCGGTCGGCGTCGCGCGCTCCGGGTCGATCGAGGCGGCGATGAGCTTCAGGCGCGCGGGATCGATCAACAGCTTCTCCTCGACTCGACCGAAGGCCGGGTCGCCGAGATAGCGGTTCCGGTCGTGGAACGCGCGCTTCTCGATCTCCGCCAGCCAGTGGGCCGAAGCGGCGTCGGCGTTCCGAAACTTCTCTCGTCCGACGATCTCGGCGAGCAGGGCCATCTCGGCCAGCACGTGGCCCGAAGACGGGGCGGCCGTGGTCACGATCTCGCAATCCCCGAAACGAAACCGTACCGGCGTGCGAATTCGGGCCTCGTACCGGGCGAGGTCGCCCCGGGAGATCAGGCCTCTCGAACGCTTCTGGCCCTCCTCGATCGCCCGGGCGACGCGGCCGCGGTAGAAGCCGTCCTCGCCGCGATCGCGAATCGCCTCGAGGGTACGCGCCAGCTCGGGTTGCTTGAAGATCGCGCCGGGGACGGGCGGCGCGCCGGCGGGCAGGAAGATGCGGGCCGTCGCCGCGTCGCCGGCCAGCCGCTCGCGCTCGGAGGCGATGGATCCGGAGATCGCCGGCGTCATCGTGAAGCCGTCCCGCGCCAGACGCACAGCCGGCTCGAGGATGGCCTTCCAGGGCAGACGGCCGGTCCGACGATGGGCGAGGGCCAGGCCCGCCACCGTTCCGGGGATTCCGGAGGCGAGCGGCCCTTGCGTCGAAGAGGGTGCGGCTCCTGCGCCCGCCGATGAAAAGAACAGGTCGCGGCGAGCGAGCCGCGGTGCGGTCTCGCGGAAGTCGATCGTCGTGATCCGGCCCTGCGCGTCGCGCGAGGTCCAGAATCCTCCTCCGCCGATGTTGCCCGCCTCGGGCCACGTCACCGCGAGAGCGAAGGCGACCGCGACGGCTGCGTCGGAGGCGTTGCCGCCGCCGCGCAGGATCTCGATTCCGACCCGGGCGGCGTTCTCCTCTGCGGCCGCGACGGCCCCTCCCGTGCCGTGCGAGACCGCGGGCTCGGCGAAGAGGGCCGCCGCGCCGAGGGCCAGCAGAATCGATACGAGGAGTTTCACTGAGCTATTCTACCGGCCCGATGCGTTCGATCCGCGAATTGCCGCTTTCGGGGCGGCGACTGTTTCTGCGGGTCGATTTCAACGTGCCGCTCGACGGCGGCCGAGTGTCCGACGACACGCGCATCGTCGAGACGCTCCCCACCATTCGGCTGGCGATCGAGGCCGGCGCGCGCACTATCTGCGCGTCTCACCTGGGGAAGGCCAAGGGCCAACGCAAGAGCGCGCTGTCGCTCGCCCCCGTGGCGGTCCGTTTCGCCGAGCGTCTGGGCCGCCCGGTGCGTTTCGTGGACGACTGCGTCGGACGCGACGCGGAGAAGGCGGCGGAAGCGCTCGCGCCCGGAGACGTGCTTCTGCTCGAGAACCTTCGTTTCCACCCGGGCGAGGAGGCGAACGATCCGGATTTCGCCCGCGCCCTGGCGGCCCTGGCGGACGTCTACGTCGACGACGCCTTCGGCGCGGCGCACCGGGCCCACGCCTCGATCGTGGGCGTGCCGCGCCTCGTGGCGGAGAGGGGCGCCGGTCTCCTGCTCGAGAAGGAGGTGCGAGAGCTCTCCCGTCTGCTCGAGCCGGAGAGGCCCTTCGCCGCGGTCCTGGGCGGAGCGAAGATCTCCGGGAAGATCGATACGCTCCGCGTCCTCTCCGGACGCGCCGACGTGCTGCTGATCGGCGGAGGGATGGCGAATCATTTCGTGCGCGCGCTCGGGTTGTCCGTCGGGCGCTCGCTTCTGGAGGAGGACAAGGTCCCCCTCGCTCGCGAGATCCTCGACTCCTGCAAGGCGGCCGGGGTGATGATCGCGCTGCCGTCCGACTTCGTCGTGGCGCGGTCGCCGGCAGACGGAGCCACCGCCAAGACCGTTGCCATCAACAAGATTCCCGAGGACTTCATGGCGCTGGACATCGGTCCCCGGACCGTGGAGCAGTTCGAGAGGCTTCTGACGCCCGCGAAGACGATCTTCTGGAACGGGCCGATGGGCGTCTTCGAGAAGCCGCCCTTCGACGCCGGGACGCGCTCCGTGGCCCGGATCATCGCCGCTGCTCGAGCGGTGACGGTCGTGGGCGGAGGCGAGAGCGTGCAGGCGGCGCACGAGGCGGGGGTCGCCGATCGGTTCACGCACGTCTCGACCGGGGGGGGCGCGTCGCTGGAATTTCTCGCCGAGGGGAAGCTGCCCGGGATCGAGGCGCTGGAATGAGCTGTCAGCTGGCAGCTATCAGCTATGAGCCAGTATGGGCCAAGCCGTCCGGCTGAAAGCTGAAAGCTAAAAGCTGATAGCCATGAATCTCTTCGTCGCGAACTGGAAGATGCACCTCACCCGTGCCGAGGCGCGGGCGTACGCGGCCGAGCTCGGAGGCCGAATCGGCGATGGCCTCGAGGGACGCGAGCTCGTTCTCGCGCCGCCGTTCACCGCATTCGACGCCGCGAGGGACCCGCGCGGGCGCTGGTCTCTCGCGAGTCAGAACGTGGCGACCGAGACCGCGGGACCGATGACGGGCGAAGTCTCTGCGGGGATGGCCGCCGATGCGGGGTGCCGGTACGCGATCGTGGGACACTCCGAGCGGCGCCGCCTCTTCGGCGAGGACGGAGACGTGCTCTCGCGGAAGTTGCGGCGGTGCCGCGAGGCCGGGTTGGTCCCGATCTACTGCGTCGGAGAGACGCAGGAGGAACGCGACGCGGACCTGACCTCGGCGACGCTGATCCGCCAGATCGAAACGCTCCGCGGAGACCTCGCCGAGGCTCCTCTCGTCGTCGCGTACGAGCCCGTGTGGGCGATCGGGACGGGCCGGGCCGCCTCTCCCGCCGACGCGGCGGCGGCCCGCGTTCACCTCGCATCGCTGCTCGCGTCTCGGCGGGATCTGCGCATCCTCTACGGGGGCTCGGTCACTCCCGAGAATGCGCGGGACCTTCTGGAGGCGACCGGAGGCGACGGGTTTCTCGTCGGCGGCGCCAGCCTGTCCGCCTCCGCGTTCGAAGCGATCGCGCGCGCTTGACGCGCCCCGGTCGACCACGTAGACTTCCGCGCCCTTTTGCGGAGGTTTCGTGTACGTCGCACTGGTCACGATCTACGTCATCATCTGTTTCTTTCTGATCCTCGTGGTCCTGCTGCAGCAGGGCAAGGGCGCCGACATCGCCGGCGCGTTCGGCGGCGGCGGAAGCCAGACGGCTTTCGGCGCGCGGGGCGCGACGACGTTTCTGCACAAGCTGACGACCGGAGCCTTCATTGCGTTCGTCGCGCTCTCTCTGCTCCTCTCGATCCTGGAGGCGCGGCCGCGCTCCTCGGTGATCAAGACCGTGCCGGCGGCGGCGAGCCGCGCTCCGGCGCCGGTTCCTCCCGGCCAACCCGCGCCTCCGGCCGCGCAGCCCGCCAACTCCGCGGCGCCCCAGGGTCCGGCAGCGCCCGCCCCCGCAAAGCCTGCGGCGGCGAGTCCCGCCCCCTCCACCGGGACCCCTGCCAAGCCGTAAAATCCGATTCGTGCCGTCGTGGTGGAATTGGTAGACACGTACGTTTGAGGGGCGTATGGGGCAACCCATGCCGGTTCGAGTCCGGCCGACGGCACCAAGAATCGTTTCGTAAACCCTCATCCTCATTTCGGCGTCTGACGCGGTGGAGGGATCTCTCCATGACGCGTCGTCTCGCGGTCTCCGTCTTCCTGCTCCTGCTCGCCTCTCGCGCCCTCGCGGCCTACTCTCCCGCGACGACGAACGGCTGGTTCATCACCACGGGACGGGTCGCGGGTTTGGGGGGCGCGTTGTTTCGGACCGACGTCTGGCTCTTCAACCCCGACGACGGCGCCACCGTGACGGTGACGCTCGTCTTCCATCCCGCGGTGACGAGCGGAGGAGCCGACGCGGCTCCTCTCTCCTCGAGCCCCCTGATCCTGGCGCCTCGCGAGACGCGGTTCCTTCCGGACGTCACCCTCGAGACCGTTCCCGCGGGGGACGGCGCCGTGGGGGCTCTCGAGTGGCAATCGAGCGGGCCCGTGATGGGAGCGGGGCGGATCTACACGTTCACGCCGACCGGCACGTACGGCTTCTTCCTGCCCGCGATCCCGCAATCCGAGTCGATGACCGCGAAGGAGAGCTCGAGCGACGACGTCCACGTCCTGCACATCTTCGGATCGAACTCCGGCGACTCGAATTTCCGAACGAACCTCGACGTGACGAACACGTCGGGCGTGACCCTGCCGATCGAAGTCCGCGTGATCGATCCCACGACCTCGGCGATCTACGGTGGGACGCAGGTCTACAGCATCGCGGCCGGCTCACTCCTGCGGCTGGGACAGATCCTCGAGTCCGTTGCGGCGCCCCTGGAAGACGGTCTCCGCATCACGGTCGCCGTCAAGGAAGGAACGACGATTCCCGCCGGGGGGATCCTGGCTGCCGGCTACACGCTCGACAACCGGACGCAGGACGCGTTCGCGTTTGTCGGCGAGAGGCAGTAGACGGAGGTTTCAGGTTTCAAGTTTCAAGTGTCAGGTTCTGGGCTTCCGACCTGAAACCCGAAACCTGCAACGCGAAACCTCTTCTCAAGGCACCGGGTCCGATCCCCCCTTCGCCCAGGGATGGCAACGCAGAATTCGTCCGGCGGCGAGCGCGAAGCCGCGCGGACTGCCGTAGCGCGCGATCGCTTCGCGGCCGTAAGCCGAGCACGTCGGCTGAAAACGGCAGACGACGAGTCCGCTGCGGCCGAGCAGCGGAGAGACGGTCGTGCGGTAGAGGTCGATCGCTTTCACCGCCGCACGCGCGCTCCATTGCCGGGGCACCGGCCGCAGCGCATCGCCGGCGGCCATTCCGACGAGCGCGGCCAGGACCAGGACCGGCACCGAGGAGCGGCGCGCGCGGAGAGGCGAGTCCGGTTCAGTCGGGCTCGGCGCGCCGGCTGGCATAGCGAGAGATTCCCGGAATCATCAGACGCTGGCCTTCGAACGCCTTGACCAGGGCGAGCAAGGCGATCGCTACGTAAACGCCGCCGACGATGAGAATCGCCACGGCGTAGAGGCACGTCAACGAAGGCGCCACGATGCCGACGACGGTCGCGGCGATGGCGACTGCGGCGACCGCGCCGAAGAGCAACTGGCCGTTTCGGGCGTGCCAGCGAAGCTCCGAGTCGCGCGAACCGGCCAGGAGAAGCAGGAGACCGAGAAGCGGCAGGTACGCCAGCGCGAAGAGCCAGGAACGCCTCGGGGAGCCTTCCTCGGCGACCACCGGAGGACGATATCCGAAGTCCGGGGCTACTTCGTCCTCAGACGGATGGTTCCGTTGACCGTCTCGCAGTGAAGGGGCTCCGTGCCGCCGTTGTAGCTGCCGCGCGCCTCCTTGGGTCCGAACTTTCCTTCGACCGGCAGGTCGAAATCCCCTTCGATGTGGCCGTTGACGGTCTCGAGGTCGTATCGAACCGAGGAACTCTTGTCGAAGGCGATGTCGATCGAGCCGTTCACAGTCTCGATGCGGCTCTTCTTGAGCGGCCCCTTGAAGGAGACGCGAACCGAGCCATTGACGGTCGTCGCGCTCGCCGGACCTTCGATGTCCGACAGGTCGATCGAACCGTTGACCGCGTCCCCAGAGAGCGATCCGGCAAATCCGGTCGCCGCCAGCTTTCCGTTGCAGGTCTCGAAGCGAACCTGGGTGTGCGCCGGAATCTGCAGCTCGTAGTCGACGTGGGCGTTCGAGTCGCCGAAGTCGAGGAAACCGAAGAGCCGGCGGCGCTTCGGGTTGACGGTCTCGATCTTGATCAGATCGCCCGTCTTGATCACCCGAATCTCCGTCAGCTTCAGAGTCTCCTCGGCGCGGCTTCCGTTGGCCTTCTTCAAGGCGCGAATCTTCAGGTAAGGCTTGTCCCAGCCCGTCGCGTCGATGTGCCCGTTGACGTTCTCGACCGAGACCCGGGCGATCCCCTCCATGGAATACGCCTTCTCGAAGACCTCCTGCTGCTCACCCGCACGGAGGGGAGCGGCGAGCGCCGTCAGGAGCAGGACGAGCAGAGTCTTCCGCATCTTCATCCGAATGTTAACAACGGAATCGCGGGCAAAAGGTTCAATCGGCGCCGCTTCTTCCAGAGCCGCATCCCATCCCTCACGAGCCATGGAGGATACGCGTGCCGGTCCAGCGGTCGATCCGCCGGGGTGCGCCGGCTTCCCGAACGGCCGGCCAGGCGTCGTAGAGGTTCCACCCGGGAATCAGCAGAGGCAGGTTCCGGAGGATCGAGGCTCCGAGCCCCGGGGGCAGGCCGTCGAGACGCTCGATCTCCAGGGCAAGCCAGCGGCGCGCCCTTCCTCCTCGGGCGTCGCGCGCCAGGAACGCCAGTGTCGCCGAGGCGGCAACCGCTCCCCAGATCCAGGGCACCGCGTCTCGGCCCGCCGGCCAGTAGCGCCAGAGGAGTCCCGTAGCGGCGAGGCCGGCCGCATCGGCGGGAGCCGCGCAGAGGAGCAGGTCGAGGAAGAGGGCGAGGAGGCGGAGGCGGAGCATTTCGATTGCCGATTGGAAGATTGGAGCAGAATAGTACCTTGATGTTTCGATCGCCGATCGTCAATCGCCAATCGTCAATCGGTTTGCCGCTGTGACTCTCGAATCGTCATGAATGCCAGCGCCCCCTCTTCCTCACTCCTCCTCGCCGACTGCCACCTTCACTTCGAAGGCTGTCTTCCCGCGTCGGAAATCGCACGACTCGCGGCGCGCGCCCGGCATCCTTTCGCCGACCCCGCCGTCTTCGAGACCGCTCGGCGAGCCGTGCGTGACACGGACAGTTTCCTCCTGCTCTACGCTGAGGTCTGCCGCCTCTTCCGCCGTCCGGAGGACTACGTAGCGGCTTCGCTCGCTGTCGGCGAGTCGCTCTCCGACGACGGAATCTCGTATGCCGAGATCTACGTCTCGCCCGAGGTCTTCGCGAAGTTCGGCCTCGACGCCGCCGCCTGTCTTGTCGCCATCGATGCCGGATTCCGGGAATCGCTCGAGACCCGCGGCATCCTCTGCCGGATCCTGCTCGACGCGGTGCGCCACTGGGGACCCGAGTCCGCGGAGCGCGTGCTCGACACCTACGAGAGCACGCCGCTCTCCTCGATCGTGGGGTTCGGCCTGGGCGGTGACGAGAAGTCTCTGCCCGCGTCCGCCTTCGCGGGCGTGTATCTGCGCGCTCGGGCGCTGGGCCTGCGGACGTCGGCACACGCGGGGGAGTGGGCCGGCGCGGAGGCGGTCCGAGAGGTCCTGGATGCGCTGCGGCCGGATCGCCTCGATCACGGGATCGGCGCCGCCGAAGACCCGCGGCTGCTCAAGCGGCTCGCGGAGGAGGACACGATCCTCTGCGTGGCGCCGACGAGCAATCTCCAGACGGGGGCCGTCCCCGCCGGAACCGTTCACCCCTTGAAGAAGCTCCTCGACGCCGGCGTGCGGGTCACGCTCTCCGCCGACGATCCTGTTCTTTTCGGGACCACCACGCGGGGGGAGTACCGTCTGGCGCGCCGGACGCTCGGCCTCGGCGAGGGGGAGCTGCGCCGCCTGGCGACCAACGCCTGGCACGCGGCGTTCTGCTCGAAGGAACAGAGGAGGGAGGGGCTGAAGAGAATGGAGATCGGTGATTTGTGATCGTCAGTCGCCGATCCTATAGTCGAGTCTTTGCTCTTCGAGTCTCGCGAGCAGCGGCTCCAACCTCGATCTCCTGACTTCCACCACGATCTCCGCCTTCTCATCGAACCTCTCTTCCACCAGCCTGACCTCCGGCGGCCGAATCAGCCGGCGGACCGCGCCGACTCGGCCGAACGCGCAACGCACCGCCACTCTTGCGGTGTCGTAGACCGTCTCGCTGCCGCCCGCCTCGATCGCCTCCTCGGCCGCGCGGCGGTAGGCGCGCGCGAGCCCTCCCGTCCCGAGCCTGGTTCCTCCGAAGTAGCGAACGACGGCGGTCAGAACGTCGGTCAAGCCCGAGGCCTCGATCGCCGATGCGATGGGAGCCCCTGCGGTGCCCGCGGGCTCTCCCGCGTCCGACCGCCGGCGCGAGAGCGCCGCCCCGGCGCCGATCTTCCAGGCGAAGGCGACGTGCGTCGCGTCGTGGTGCCGGCGCCGGAGGGCGTCGAGCAGAGACTCGGCGGCGGAAGGCGACGAGGCCCGCGCAGCCACGCCGAGGAATCGGGACGCTTTCTCTCGGACCGCGCTGTGACCCTCGCGCGCGGGAACGCGGCGCGCGTCCGGCTCCTCCGTCACCCCTGAAGCGTGGCTTCGTAGAGAGCGCGATAGCGCTCGACCAGAGCGTCGGTCGGAAACTCCCGCTCGGCGCGCCGCCGCGCCTCGGTTGAGAAGCTCTTCCAAAGTTCCTCGTCGCGCAGGAGACGCAGCGCCGCCGCGGCCATCCCCTCGACGTCTCCGACCGGCAGGAGAAAGCCGCTTCGGCCGTCTTCCACGACTTCCGGAAGGCCGCCGGCCGCCGTTCCGATGACCGGTACGCCGCAGGCCATCGCCTCGAGCGCGGCGAGGCCGAAGGACTCGGCGTCGGAAGGCAGCAACATCAGCCGCGTCGCGGGCAGAATCGTCTCGACCGCGGCGACGTTGCCGAGGAACGTCGCGCGGTCCTCGAATCCCCGCTGCCGGGCGAACCGCTCGGCGAGGGAGCGATCGGGTCCGTCGCCGATGAGCAGCAGCCGGGCCGGGATCTCCCGGCGCACCCGGTCGAAGACCGCGAGCACGTCCGGAACGCGCTTGACCGGACGGAAGTTGGACACGTGCACGATCAACGCCTCGCCTTCGCTCGCCAGGGCGCGCGCGAAAGCGGAGGCCCCGTCGGGCCGATACTGGCGCGGATCGACGAAGTTGTGTACGACCTCGATCCCGCGCGCGACCCCGAACTCCTTAATCGTGACGTCCCGCAGGTAGCGCGAGACGGAGGTGACGGCGTCGCTCTTCTCGATCCCCCATCGCGTGATCGGCAGGTAGGAACGATCCTGACCCACGATCGTGATGTCCGTGCCGTGCAGAGTCGTGACGACCTTCAGCCGCACGCCGTTGCCGTTGCTCATCTCGCGCGCCAGGATCGCCGAGATCGCATGCGGCAGCGCGTAGTGGACGTGGAGCAAATCGAGCCGGTTGCGGGCCGCGACCTCGGCCATCTTCGTCGCCAGCGCGAGCGTGTAAGGAGGCGAGACGAAGAGAGGATACGAGGGAGCCACGACCTCGTGAAAGTGGACGCGCTCCCGCGGCAGAGCCAGGCGCGAGGGGAGCGCGTACGAGATGAAATGGACCTCATCGCCTCGTTCGGCCAGCGCGACGCCGAGCTCCGTCGCGACGACGCCGCTGCCGCCGAAGGTGGGATAGCAGGTGATGCCGATCTTCATAGTGCCGGTTTCAAGTTTCAGGTTTCACGTTCCAAGTCGGAACCCAACCTGGAACTTGAAACTTGAAACCGGAAACTCACTTCAGAACCCCGGCTCGAATCCCTCGAACGCATTGACCGGATCGTCGATGCGCGGCGGGCGCCGCGAGACGAAGCCCTCCCCGAACTCGACGCCGATCAGCGCGCCGAATCCCCGCAGGCGCGACTCGACCATCTCGAGGAAGTTCCTCTGCGACAGGACCGTCTCGGGATCCGTCGAAGCGGGGTTGTGGAACTGGCTCTCGAAGGCGAGCACGGCCTCGCGCCGGCGGTTCATGAAGGGCGTCACGTCGACGACGAACTCGGGTGGGCGGACGTGGAAGGTCGGGAAGTAGATCGTCTGCTGCGGGCGGTGGGCGGGATGTTCGGTCACGATCTTCCGCAGCCCGGCGTAATAGGCGGCGTCGCCGACGAGCTCGCCCGCGCGGCGATGGTCCGGATGCCGGTCCCCGGGGTAGGGAGTCAAGACCAGGCGCGGCTTCTCTCGCCGGATGACGTCGATCAAGGCGAGCTCCTCGTCACGGGTCGTGCGCAGCCCCCCATCGCCGAAATCGAGGCTCGTGCGGAACTCGGCGCCGAGGATCTCGGCCGCTCGCTCCGCTTCTCGCGCGCGGTTCTCCGGAGTCCCTCGCGTGCCCATCTCGCCGCGCGTCAGGTCCACGATCCCGAAGCGGTATCCGAGCATTCTCAAGCGCAGGAGCGTCCCGCCGCAGGTCAGCTCGACGTCGTCGGCGTGCGCGGAGATCGCGAGGACGTCAACCGGCATGAGCCTCCTGCTCCTGCGCGAGGCCGAGGTCGACGACCGCCGCGCCTCCTTCTCGCCGCGCGACCGCCTCGCGCAATGCGGCGCCGACGGGCTCGCGCCCCCAGGCGAGCATCGGGACGAGAGGCGGGTAGAGCCGCTCGGCGAGGACACCGTCCGGCAGGAGCGCGTGCTCCAGCCTCGCCGCGCGGTTGGCGGCGACGCCCTCCTTGCGCTCAGCGGCCTTGCGCGCGCGCTCGGCGAGCTGCTCGAACTGGTACGCGATCTTGCGCCTCGCCGTGTCGACCGCGCCCCCGAGAGTGCCCTCGAGCGCTTCGAGCGAGCCTCGGACGGCCTCGAGCGCTCCCTCGGCATCGCGGGCGAGACGCTCCACCTCCTCCGCCTCCGGCACCCGGCGCGCATCACGATCCGACCGGGGGGAGAACAGGTCGCTCTCGTCGAGCCCGAGCTGCTGCGCCAGGCGTCGTTCGGCCGGACCACGCAGCACCACGTGGGTCCTCGGGATCAGCACCGGCGGCGTCACGCCGAAAACGGAGAACAGAGGGAGGGACTGCGCGTGGTATGCGATCTCCCCGGCCCCCAACACGCTCGCCGCCATCGGAAAGAGATACGATTTCAGGACGGGTCGGGTTAAGACGTCCGCGGAGGGCCAGGCTTCCCCCGACTCAACTCTCGCGGCAGCGTTCCCCGGATCCTCCACGCGGCGGCGCCCCTCTCCGTCGATCAGGAAGAAGGAGAAGCCCTCCGGGAGGGACGCCGGAAGCGCCTTGCCTGCGCGCCGCAGCTTCTCCTCGGTCTCGAGGAGCGTCGCCCGCAGGTCGGCTTCGCGCTTGACCGCCTCCAAGAAGAAGGAGGCCGTCGGCCCGCGCAGCTCCGCGGTGAGGGGGTCCAAGACGAGGAGCGGATCGGGATCGACCAGGTCGAGGAGCGTCTCGACGAACGCATTGCCATAGGGGGTTCCCGGCGCGCTGCGCGCGGCGAAGGCGCGCAGGACCTCCTCACCGCCGGCGTCCCTCACGTCCGGTCGAAACGCGTCGACGATGCCCCGGATCCCTTCGGGAATCGGCAGCGGCCCGACGGGCCGCCGGTTCTGACGGTCGGCTCCCTCGAGGACCAGAATCTGCGGGCCCTCGGGCGTCGGCCGCGCCGTACGCGCGATCTCCTGCAGGTCGTGATCGTCGGTCAGCGCCCAGAAGACCGGCGCGGCGGGGACGCCCCGATGCGTCAGCTCGCGCGCGAAGTGGATCGCGTCCAAGGCCTTGATCAGGGTGAACAGCGGTCCCGTGAAGAGCCCGACCTGGTGGCCCGTGCCGACGGCGACCGCGCGCCCCTCCGACAGAGCGCGCGCGAGGCGGGACGTCTCCGCGCCTCGGCCGCGAAACGCGTTCGCAGGAAAACGAGCTCGCGCGCCGCTCTCGAGGAGCTGGCGGCCGCGCTCCGCCGCCGCCTCCAGGGTTGGAGGATCCGGGTAGAACTCGGGAAGGCCGCGACGGAAGTCGTGGAAGAGAGGCGCGAGCCCCGGAAACTTCTCGTAGGGGATCACGAGGCGGACTCGGGCTTGCGCGCCAGGACGATCAGCCGAGGGGAATCGGGTCCGGCGGGCGTCTCGTCGAATCCGCCCCAGACCGACTCGACCGAAAGCCCCGCTCCGTCGAGCAGCGCGACGAGCTCCGCCGCGCTGTAGGCGCGGACGCTTTCGCGGAAGGTCTCTGTGGAGCCGGCGCGTCGGACGTCGATCTGCTTCTCCAGGCGGCACGTCTTGGAGTTCCACCACCGGTGGATTCGATACTCCTTGTCGCCCGAACATCGGCGTTCCTCCGGAACCAGCCGGCGGAGGACGTAGTCCCGGCCAAAGGTGTCGCACAGGAAGGCTCCCCCGGGGCCGAGCACGCGCTCGATCTCGGTGACGACGGAGACGTTTTCGACCTCCCGCAGGAAGTAGCCGAAGCTCGTGAAGAAATTTACGACTGCGCGAAAGGTCGCGTCTCGGAAGGGGAGCGAGCGCATGTCTCCGCGCACGAGGAGGAGGTCCGGGTGGCGCCGCCGCGCCAGGTCGAGGAGAGGCGCCGAGTAGTCGAGACCGACCGGTGGAAGTCCCGCCTGGGCGAACGGCACCGAGTGACGGCCCGAGCCGCAGCACAGGTCGAGCAGCGGCGACGGCGGGCTCGGCAGGTGCGCCAGCGCAAATGCCGCCTCGCGGCGAGCGGATTCCAGATCGCGGTGTGGGTAGAGGTCGAGGTACTCCTCGCCGAACCACGATTCCCACCACATCGCGCGGCGATTATAGAGTTGCGCGCGATGGCGCCACTCGTTCTGCTCCTCTTTCTCTCGAGCGCGCCCCCACGTCCCTCTCCCACCCCGACCGCCGCGCCGGCGGCGCCCTCCGCTCCGCTGAAGGTTCGCGCGCGCAAGGACCGGATCGACCGTTTCCTGCTCGCGGGAATGCGGCGATCGGGCGTCGACGCCTGGCTCGTGCTCACGCGCGAGGGAGCGAGAGACCCGGTCTCCTTCGACGTCGCGGCCGAGCATGCGGTGCTTCGCGCGGCCAGTCTGTTCGTGGACCGGGGCGACCACCTCGAGCGGGTGGCCGTCGCGGCGAACTTCGACACCGAGCCCTTCCAGAGATCCGGCATCTACGCGCGTGTCGTCGCGTACGGGAAGGAGGGTGCCGGGCCCGCGTTGAAGGCGGAGATCGAGAAATTCAGCCCAAAGGCGATCGCCGTCGATCAATCGCGAGACGAGCCCCTGGCGGATGGGCTCACGGCCGGGAACCTCCAGTGGCTGCGGGACGCGCTCGGGCCCGAGTTCGCAAAGCGGCTGGTGTCGGCCGAGGCCCTGCTCGTCTCCTTCCGGAGCCGCAAGACCGCGGCGGAGATCGCAAAGCTTCGCGAGGCGGTGGCGAAGACCGAGCAGATCCTGGCCGAGGCGCTGTCCCCCCAGGTGATCGTGCCGGGGCGAACCACGGAGAAGGACGTCGCCGATTTCGTCCGGCGACGCCGTCGTGAGATGGGACTGACCGCCTCGTGGGAAGAGGATTCCGACCCGAACGTGATGGCGGGCCTCGCGCGTGGCCACTCGGAGGCTTCGAGCGCGGTGATCCAGCCGGGCAGCGTCATCCGGATCGACGGCGGCGCGGACGCGGAGGGATACAAGACCGACATCCAGCGGCTCGCCTATGCGCTGCGCCCCGGCGAGACCGAACCGCCGCCCGAGATCCTCAAGGCGTTCGAGACGGTGAAGGCCGCCAACCGGGCCGCGGCGGCCGCGCTGAAGCCGGGCGCCACGGGGACCGCCGTCGATGCGGCGGCCCGAAAGGTGATCGTGGACGCCGGCTACGCGGAGTTCGTGCACGCGACCGGACATCCGATCGGCTTCTTCACGCACGATCTCGGCCCGCTGCTCGCGCCGGACTGGCCGGATCGGTACGGCAAGCTGGGCGCTTACGCCATCGAGCCGGACCAGACGTTCGCGATCGAGCCTTCGCTCGAGGTGGAGCTGCCCTGGATGATGGGCGGCAAGGTCGGCTTCGGGCTCGAAGAGGACTACGTGGTGACGCAGACCGGCGCCGAGCCGCTCGGCAAGCCTCAGGAGAGGCTGATTCTGATTCCCAGCGCGCCGTGACGAGGAGCGCCCGGTCGGTCTTCGCCGCCTCGCTGCTCTTTGCGGTGGCGTGCGGCGGGGGACTGAAAACGATCGCGAAGGACGGCTACCGCGCGATCCTCTCGTTCTCCAAGGAGGAGCGATTTCCGGTTGCGGTGCGTGGCGAGTTCCGGCGCGTCGAGGCCACCGCGAACGGGGCGCCCCTGATCAAGATCATGCGGCCCGACTTGAGGAAGACCTGGCAGATCCGCCCGTCCTCCAAGAAGCTGATGGAGTCGGAGTGGAGCCCGACGGACGAGATCGTCCCCGGTTATCCGCTGGATCCGAACTTCGATCCGCAGGCCTACGCGGACCGTTTCGGCGGCACCATCCGACGGATCGGCGACGAGATCCACGGGCTACACCCCTGCGACCGCTGGCAGATGACGCTGCCGTCGGGCGACGCGGTGACGATCTGGGTGGCGCGCGACCTCGAGCGGCTGGTGGTCAAGATCGAGCACGCCAAGAAGGATCGGGGGGACGAGTATCAGCCCTTCACGACGACCGAGCTTCTGGACGTGAGGGTGGGAGCGGACCCGGAGTTGTTCGAGAAGCCGAAGGGGGACACGGAGGTCAGGAGCTACGAGGAGCTGTTGCGCTGAGAGGTGTCTTTTCTAGGCCGCGACTCTCTCTCTGCCCTGCAGCGGCTTCAAGGGCTCGAAGTCTCGGAAGAGGATGTGGTCGTAGAAGTAGTGGATCAAGAGAAATGACAGCACGACCGAGTAGTAGCTCTTGTCCTGCGGGAAGCCGAGGCCTTTCCAGAGCAGCAGGTAGATGACGCCGGCCGAAACGGTTGCTCCGATCATGGCCAAGTAGAACCGGCGCGTGTTCTCGGGCCCGGCGAGGCTTCGCGTCACCCCGCTGCGGATCCGGCCGGTGTCGGCCTCGCGGCCGAGGATAAACCAGGTCAGCGCCAGGTACTGGAGCGAATGCCACGTGTTGAATCCCTGAAAGGACACGTCGAGGTTGTCGAAGATCGGCACGATGAAAGCCATCCCGACCGTCGCCGTCATGAAGAGGAGGCGCGGCCAGCTCGTCTCGCCTCGGCGAATCTCCGCGAGGGTGCGCGCCACGTAGAAGAGGAAGAACGCCGCGTAGCCGAGCGTGAAGGCCACAGCGACCCACCGGTGCTTCAGGAACTGCGGGAAGAAGAGGACGCTGTCGCCCAGTGCGAACCGGTTCGTGACGAACTTGTACATCGCCATCGTGTAGAGCGCCCCGAGGATGATCCCTCCGTCGAGCCAGCGGTCCAGGGGGTGCACGCGGCTCCCGGCTCGGATCCGGTAGGTCTCGGAGATGAACTGGGCCTGGTGCGTGACGTGGATCGACGCCCAGAGGAAGAAGCCCGTGAGAAGAAAGATGAAGGCGTAGATCGACCCGAGGACGACGAGCACCGGGATCAGCACGAGGGGCAGATAGGCGAGGACTCCGTAGCGCTCCCGGAAGCGCGGCTCGAGCGCGGTGCGCAGATACGTCGAGTACATGTGCGGCCCGCCGACAAGCAGCGTCACCGAGAGGCCGACGATCAGGCTGGAGGTCGCCGCCGAGACGCCCAGTCCCTGGAGCAGCCCGTAGGACAGATACGGGAAGAACACGAGGACGCCCGACAGCGTGAGAAAAAGAAGATCGAAACGCTTGCTGTGGATCCAGAGGGCCGATTCCCTCCGGGGGATGGTCAGGGTGCTTGTGGGCATCACCACCTCCCGCGGGCCAATCCTACCAACGAGGGCGCCCGGCTGCACGCTGCCGCGGCGATCCTCGAGACCCGCCAGACTAAAATAGAAGGTTGCATGCTGGATCTGGGCCAACTCTCGATCGATCCCCCGCTCGTGCTCGCCCCGATGGCGGGAATTACCGACCACGTCTACCGGCTGATGCTGCGGCGCATCGGAGGCGTGGGCCTCGTCACGATGGAGTTCATCTCGTCCGAAGCGATCACGCGGGGCAACGCCCGTCAGCTTCGCAAGATGGTTTTTTCCGAGGAGGAGCGCCCTCTCTCGATCCAGATCTACGGATCCGATTCGGACCGCATGGCGGCGGCGGCCGACATCGTCGAGGAGCTGTCGCCCGACGTCTGCGACATCAACATGGGCTGTCCCGCCAACAAGGTGCTCAGGGGGTGCGCGGGCGCGGCGTTGATGGGCGACCCTCCGCTCGCGCGGGCGATCGTTCGCGCGGTCCGCAGGCGTCTGTCGATGCCGCTGACGGTCAAGTTCCGGCTGGGGCTCGACGACCGCCGCATGAACTTCCTCGATCTCGGGAAGATGTGCGAGGACGAGGGCGCGGCGGCGGTGGCTCTGCACGCCCGCACCGCCAGGCAGATGTACACCGGCACCGCCGACAGAAGGCGGATCGCACAGCTCAAGCGCCACCTTTCGATTCCGGTGATCGGCAACGGCGATGTCGCGACGGCCGACGACGCGCTGAACCTCCTCGCAGAGACAGGCTGCGACGGCGTGATGGTGGGGCGCGCGACCATGAAGAACCCGTGGATCTTCCGACAGATCGCGGACCGGATGGCGGGGCGTCCGGCGCGGGAGGCCTCGCTCGAAGAGCGCCGCGATCTGATGCTGGCGCACTTCCGCGCGATCGAGTCGGCGGCGGCCGACCCGAGGGAGGCTCTCCACAAGCTGCGGACGATGACGGGCTGGTACACCAACGGTCTGCCGCACGGACGCCTCCTGCGGACTCGAATCTCGGAGCTCGCGACACCGGCCGATTTCCGCGACGCCGTCCGGGAGTTTTTCGGGGAATTAGAGGTCTCGGGTCTCATGTCTCATGTCTCAGGGCTGACTCCCGCTCCCCGACTTGAGACTTGAGACCTGAGACGTCGATACGGCCGGGAATTCCCTGCCGCCCTCCCGCGGTTCGTCTCTAAAGCATGAGAATCCGATCGAAGCTCTCCGTCCTGGCTCTCACTTCATCGCTCACGGCATTGGCGCTGGCCGGGCAGACCAGCCAGACGGACCTCTCGACGCCGGGAGGGGAGTTCCCGCTCTACGTGACGGTCGAATACCTCGGCATGGCGGCGACAAAGACCGTCGTTCGGATCCGGCTCGCGGCGCCGGAGCTCTCCGTGGCGGCGGCGAAACGCGGGCTCCGGAGCTTCTCCGGAGAGCTCGCCGGCACCTTCCTGCGCGGAGACGATGCGGTCCAAGCCTTCAAGTACCCGGTCTCCGGTGAGCTCGGCGAGAAGACGACCTTCCGCTACGCGTTCCTGCGCGCGATCGAG
>Ga0070706_100001128_pt1 | contig 28875 bp, 27 predicted proteins | sample KBSK5501metaG_FD_65476 | JGI IMG/M metagenome (GOLD analysis project Ga0070706, IMG submission 65476) | Corn, switchgrass and miscanthus rhizosphere microbial communities from Kellogg Biological Station, Michigan, USA - KBS K5-50-1 metaG | ecosystem: Host-associated > Plants > Roots >... | reverse complement strand
CATAATTGAATGGAGCGGACTATGCCGCTTCCCACAATTATTGCAATCATTGACATTTTCAGAACGTGTTTTTATTGTCACGGACTCGGACGTTAGTCGTCTCTACAATGAACCATTAGAACACCTGCTTACAAGAGCAGGCTTTATTCCACAGATTTTTACAATTCCAGCAGGAGAGGCTAGTAAATCAATTTTGTACTGGCAGCGTATTCTTGATTGGCTTGTCGAACAGAAAGCTGAGCAGCGAGAACCAATCATAGCTTTGGGAGGAGGTGTCATTGGTGACCTTGCTGGCTTTGTTGCGGCAACCTATCACCGGGGTGTTCCGCTTGTGCAGGTTCCTACTTCACTGCTGGCTCAGGTAGATTCTGCCATAGGTGGCAAGACAGGCATCAATCATCCCCTGGGCAAAAATCTTATCGGAGCGTTTTATCAACCAGCATTTGTAATTGTCGACCCTACCTTCCTTTTGACTCTCCCAACACGTGTGTATCGTGAGGGCTGGGCAGAAATTATCAAGTACAGTATGATCTTTGATGCCGACCTGTTTGAGATGCTTGAAGCGAATACCTCTTTGTTACATGCTCGTGATGCGACACTACTAACGAAGATCATCACACGCTGCATTCAGTTGAAGATGGATGTGGTTCAGCGTGACGAACGAGATGGTGGATTGCGTAACATCTTGAACTACGGGCATACCTTTGGCCACGCGTTAGAAACACTTACAGAGTATGGAACACTACTGCATGGTGAGGCAGTTTCTATTGGGATGGAGGTAGCAGGGCAGATTGCAGTAGCGAGAGGTTTACTTACAAACGAGTATGCGCTTCGCCAGCATGAGCTATTGCAAGCGCTTAATTTACCTGTACGTTGTCCTGGTACCGATATCGAGTCTGTCCTGGAGAAGATGCAGCGCGATAAAAAAGTGCGTGAAGGGCGTACGCGATGGGTATTACCAACGCGTATTGGGCATGCTGAAGTCTACGATGATATTCCTTTAGCACTGATTCGAGAGGCAGTCGCAATGGTATGTCGTTAGCACTAAAGAGGAAAACATGGTAAAGATACTTGTACTTCATGGTCCGAATCTCAATATGCTAGGAACAAGAGAGCCGGAGATTTACGGTAAAATCACGATGGCACAAATTAATGACAGATTACGCCATCTGGCGGATAGCCTTGAGAGCCAAGTAGAAGCTTTTCAGTCGAACTCTGAAGGCGAACTGATCGATATAATCCAGCAAAATGGAGCAGCAAGTGACGGCCTTATTATTAACCTTGGAGCATTCACACACTACAGTATAGCTTTGCGTGATGCCATTGCCGGGTTGGCAAAACCAACGATTGAAGTCCATCTCTCTAATATATATGCGCGAGAGCCGTTTAGGCACATGTCGGTGACTGCTCCAGTTTGTCGTGGAATGATTTCGGGCCTGGGGTGGCGAGGTTATCTTCTTGCCCTGGAAGCACTTGTCGGTTTGCTACGTGAGGGAGAGGAAACTTCGTGAAACAGGTGGGTCTTGTTGGGTATCCAGTAGCTCATTCGCTTTCGCCGCGCATGCAGCAGGCTGCGTTTGATGCGCTTGGCGTAAAAGCTATTTATGCTCTCTGGGAAACGCAACCGGATAGATTAGCAGAAAGAATAGTTTCACTGCGGTCTCCCGAAGTGTTGGGTGCGAACGTCACAATACCCTACAAGGAAGATGTCGTACCTTTGGTTGATGAGTGTGATTCTGGCGCTGCCCGCATCGGGGCTATCAATACCATCGTAAATCGTAATGGCCGCTTATTCGGGTACAATACTGATGCTCCAGGTTTTATAAGGGCATTGATTGAGTTCGATACTTATCCATTTGATTGCCCTGGGAAAAGAGTTGTGATATTGGGCACGGGGGGAGCTGCTCGTGCCGCTGCTGTAGCGCTTTTGGAAAACGGGGTAGGTGAAGTGATGTTGCTTGGCAGAACCGAAGAGCATTTAAATATCATGCTTCGTCATTTACGCACGTTATCTGTAAAGATACATGGCACGGCTCATATAGTGGGGGCCTTGTTTGGGCATCCCGAAGCCAAAGGATATCTGTCTACTGCGGATTTGGTTGTCAATGCCACTCCAGCAGGCTTAAACGTGGATGATACAACGCTGCTGCTTGATATAAATGTGTTACCGACCACGGCGCTTGTTATGGATACAATATTTAATCCGCCTCTGACTCCACTGCTGCGTGCTGCCCAGGCACATGGATGCTATGTCTTAAATGGTTTAACAATGTTGCTCTTTCAGGGTGCACTAGCATTTGAGCTATGGACGGGTCGCCCCGCGCCAAATGAGGTCATGCGAAAAGCTCTTGGACTTACATAAGGAAGGCTACAAGGATGTTCAGATTTCTTACATCGGGTGAGTCTCATGGGCCGGGTCTCACTGCAATTATAGAAGGTCTACCCGCGGGGTTGAAGTTATCGGCTGAGGAGATCAACTACCATTTGCATCGCAGGCAAGGTGGATATGGTCGTGGTGGGAGAATGAAGATTGAGAAAGACCAGGTAATATTTCGCTCGGGTCTGCGCCACGGACTGACGCTTGGCTCTCCTATCACCCTCGAAATCGATAACAGGGATTGGGAAAACTGGCAGGTCAAGATGAGTGCCTCGCCAGTGGATGAGCCTATCGAAGCAGTGACTCTCACTCGTCCTGGTCATGCCGACTTTGCAGGAGTAATCAAGTATGGGCATGCTGATATTCGCAATGTGATCGAACGCTCCAGTGCCCGTGAAACGGCTGCAAGAGTCGCTGTGGGTGCCGTGTGTCTGGCATTGTTGAAAGAATTTGGCGTTGAGATTCACAGTCATGTGCTCTCTGTTGGGCCGGTGGGTAAGAGCGATGCTCAGAGGAGCGCTGTTGCAAACAATTTCGCTGCATCATATTGGGAGCAAGTTGAACAATCTCCAATGCGTTGTGGAGACAGCGAACTGGAGAAACAAATGATCAACTATATCCAGGAGTGTAAATCTCTGGGCGAGACCTGTGGAGGGGTATTTGAGGTTGTAGCTACGGGAGTTCCAATTGGACTGGGTAGCTATAGCCAGTGGGACCGGCGTCTCAGTACAAAACTGGCGATGGCGCTCATGAGTATTCCTTCGGTCAAAGGTGTTGAAATTGGGGATGGCTTTGAGTCTAGTACACAGCCTGGTTCGCAGGTGCATGATGTAGTTCAATGGAGCGATGAGCAAGGATGGCAGCATATCACAAATAATGCCGGGGGAGTGGAAGGTGGTATGAGTAATGGAGCGCCAATTGTTGTCAGAGCCGCTGTAAAGCCAATTTCGACGCTGGCTCACCCGTTGCCAACTGTTGATATTCGAACGCATGAAAATGTGAGCAAGGGACGTTACGAACGCAGTGATGTGTGTGTTGTGCCTGCCGCGGGCGTTGTGGGTGAGGCGATGCTAGCTATCGCGCTCACCGATACATGGCTGGAGAAATTCGGAGGAGACAGCATGATGGAGATGCTGAGAAATTTTACTGCATACTTAGCCAGCATCCAGCTTCTGTGAATGTTTCCGGAATAAGAGGCCAAGGCCGATATCAGGGGTACCACTGCAGAGGATGACTCCCTCATCCCAGCGTATTCCTGCTAAGGATTAGTTGATGCGCTTCTCTCGTCCCATCCACTCTCTCTCGCGTAAGACGTACTTCTGTATTTTGCCGGTAGAGGTCTTGGGCAAGTCGCCGAACTCCACGGCAGCGGGGCACTTGAAGTGTGCAAGGTGCTCCCGGCAGAAGGTGATGATCTCCCTTTCAGTTGCAGTATGGCCGGGTTTCAAGGTGACAAAGGCCTTGGGGCGCTCACCCCACCTCTCGTCGGGGATAGCAACGACAGCACACTCCAGAACGGCAGGGTGCCGCACGACGGTCTGCTCCACCTCAATGGTCGAGATATTCTCACCGCCCGAAATGATCACATCTTTCTTACGGTCGCGCAGCTCAATATAGCCATCGGGGTGCCAGACGGCAATGTCGCCTGAGTGGAACCAACCACCTGTAAACGCACTGGCGGTTGCGCCCGGGTTCTCATAGTACCCCTTCATCACATGATTGCCGTGCATCACGACCTCTCCCATGGTTGTACCATCGCAGGGGACATCGCGCAGGGCCTCATCGACGACCCTCACTCGGTCGGCGATCACATTGCCCTGCCCTTGCCGGGCGAGAAGGCGTGCTTGGTCAAAGGACGCCACCGGCGCGACCGGTCCGAAGACCTCCTCGTGCAGCATGTGGGCCTCACGAGGAACATCAGCGAGCCCCGTCGGCTTGTAGAAGTAGCCGCGGTGGTGGCCCGGCTCACCGCCGGCCACCACGCGGGCACCCTTGTCGAGCGCATCCTCAACCAGTTGTGAGACCTTCTGACGCGCTGGTTGATCGATGAGTGGGCCGACCTGAACGCCCTCTTCGGTCCCACGTCCGAGCTTCAGTGCGCCCATCCGTTCGCCGAGTCGCTCGGCAAATGCTGCCGCCACAGGGGCAGCCACATGGAAGCGGTTGGCTGCGGTGCAGGCCTCGCCCATGTTGCGCATCTTGGCGATGAGGGCACCCTCCACAGCGGCTTCGAGGACTGCGTCTTCAAAGATCAAGAACGGGGCATTCCCCCCGAGTTCCATCGAGACCCGCAGGATCTGGCGTGCAGACTGCTCGATCAGCTTGTGCCCCACAGGGGTCGAGCCGGTGAAGGAGAGCTTGCGCAGCCGGGGATCAGAGAGCAATGGCTCCGTGATCGCCCCTGGAGAAGTACTCGTGATGACATTCGAGACGCCCTTAGGGAGTCCAGCTTCCGCGAGGATCTCGGCCAGGGCGAGCATCGAGAGCGGCGTCTGCTCGGCTGGCTTGATGACAATGGTACACCCTGCTGCCACCGCTGGTCCGATCTTGCGTGTCCCCATTGCCATCGGGAAGTTCCACGGCGTGATCAGCAGGCAGGGTCCCACTGGCTGGCGCATCGTCAGCAGGCGACCGACGCCATTGGGAGCGACAGTATAGCGACCATCGATCCGCACCGCCTCCTCGGAGAACCAGCAGAAAAACTCCGCGCCATAGGCGAGCTCTGTCTTCGACTCGGCGAGCGGCTTGCCCATCTCGAGGGTCATGAGCAAGGCGAGTTCGTCGATCCGCGCGTGGATGGTCTCGAGGGCGCGGCGCAGAATCTCTCCGCGCTCACGTGGCGGGTGCTTGGCCCAGGCTCTCTGCGCCGCGACGGCGGCATCAATCGCTGCTCTGTCTCTCTACAGTTGTAGAGCGTTTCTCGGTCCAGCGCTAGTGGTTTTCTGTTGAATTTATGCCCAATCCTGCGCTGTCGCTCTGAGGCTAGGCTCGCTCTCCTTCCTCAAGAATATGGAACGCATGCTTTAATCTCGCTGTTTTCCCAAGCATTGCACTCGCGCCGCAGTACCGTTCCTCGGTAAGTTCAATCGCGCGTTCCACTGCTTCGCGCCGAATATTGTGGCCCGTAAAGATGTGCTCGACAGTTATATCTAAAAAAACTTTTGGATGCTCTTCAGCACGCATTCCGTGAATGCGTAACTCGTATCCGGTGATAACCTGGCGCTTCTTCCTTAGGATAGTGATTATATCCATGCCGGAACAGCCTGCCAGGGCAACCAGCAGCATTTCCATTGGACGTGGGCCACTATCCTGGCCTCCATTATGCTCAGCCGCGTCGAGTATAATATGGTGACCAGAACCGGTCTCGACGTCGAAGCGCATCCCAGTCTCTAATGTTGCTCGCACAGTCATATCATTTGCCATAGTGTGTTCCACTTTCTATAGATACTTCTCTTTCACAGGATTACCTTTCCGCCAGCACAGCCCGCCCATCGGCAACGATTGCTCCATCTGGTCTTGCAAAAACAGGATTTAGATCAAGTTCGACGATCTCGGGGAAATCAGTCAAAAGCCATGCCACAGCTTGTAGAGTATGCGTAAGTGCATCTACGTCAACATGGGAATAGCCACGTGCACCAGCTAATAAGGGATATGCCTTTACTTCATGTATCATTGCTTGTAGTTCATCTGTGGAGGCGGGCACAAGTCGATAAGAGGTATCGTGTAGTATTTCGACAAATATGCCGCCGAGCCCAAACATCAACATTGGTCCAAACTCTCTGTTGCGTAGACCGCCAATTATTATTTCCTGCCCTTGTACTAGTTCCTGGACGCTTATGCCTAGAATCTGTGACTGGGGTTGTTTGGTGTGCACCTCGGTCAGCATCTCCTCAAACGCTGTTCCGACTTCCTTTGGTGATACGCCGACTCGTACTCCACCGATATCTGACTTGTGGCTGATGTCGGGTGAAACAATTTTTAGCACGCACGGATTGTCCAGTGTCAATCCTGCCGCCAGTGCCTCTGTTGCGCTAGTACATAATGTCTCGCGCGGTATCCTTGTACCATATGCTGCCAATAAGGATTTAACTTCGCTCTCAAGCAGTAATATGCGATTGTGTGCGCGTGCTCTCACAATAATGTTGGCTACTTGTTCGCGCGCTCCTGTTGGGGAGGGTTCTGGTGTAGATTGTTTTGATTTACGGGTGGTGTGACCTTTTGAATAAGCATAGATGGCTGCTGCTGTACGTGCTGTTCGCTCCGGCCATTCGTAGACCGGTATACCAGCCTCCTGTAAGATTGCCTGGTTTTCATCCCCTTCGCTTCCAACTACCCAGCAAATATATGTAGGTTTGGCTATGCCTCGTTCGCTCTGGCAGCGTAGCACAGCATCGCGAACTGCCTCAACATTTTCATGCATCAGTGCCGAACGTTGTAGCAGGATAGGCACAATAATATCTACCTCATCGCACTCATATAATGCCTCGATGCTGCCGGCGTACATTGCGGGAAAACGTGCCCAGGCTGGTGTCACATCGACCGGGTTGCGTGGACTTGCGTATGATGGGATTAATGGCGAAATGCGAGCCTGGGTATCTTCTGGCAGTTCGGGTACGCTCAGCCCAAAGCGCTCGCACATATCCGCCAGTTCGACACCCGTGCCTCCCGAATTAGTAATGATAGCAGCACGGTGTCCTGGTGGCAGTGGTTGGCGACTCAACCCTTCGGCGATGTCTACCATTTCTAGCCCGCTCTCGGCGAGAATAGCACCAGCCTGGCGTACCGCAGTGACAAACACTGTCACATCACCAGTCAAGGCGGCTGTATGTGAAGCGGCAGCACGTTGACCTGCGCTCGAACGCCCAGTTTTGGTGATAACTACAGGCTTACGTTGTGCTGTCCGTATCAGAGCCTCATAAAATGCTCGCCCGTCACTGACAGATTCTAGAAACAAACATAGGACTTTTGTTTCGTCATCGTGTTCAAAGTAGTTCAATATCTCGTGATCAGTCAGATCAGCTTTGTTGCCGTGTGAGAGTATTTTAGCGAAGCGCAAACGACGTTGCTGTGCCAATCCAAAAATTGCCATGCCATAAGCGCCGCTTTGAGTGACAAGAGAGATACCACCACCCTTTGGGGGGAGACCAAACCCCATTGAAGCGTTCAACCCCAGATTGCAATTGTACAGCCCGAAGCAATTTGGCCCTATCAAGCGCACACCTCCTGCACGTGCAGCCTCAAGCAACGCTGCCTGTCGAGCCTGGCCCTCCAACCCTACTTCAGCAAATCCACCACTAAGCACTAACGCAGCTTTTGCGCCCACTTTCGCGCAGTCACGCATTGCCTCAACGCAGGCCTCTGTTGGTAAAGCTATCACTGCCAGATCAACTTGACCATGTACGTCCTGCAAACGTGGGTACACCTGCTGACCCATAATCTCTGTTTCTCCTGGGTTGATCGGATACAGTGTGCCAGGATAACCCTCAACTAAGTTGCGCATGAGTATGTACCCCAGTTTACCTGACTTCGCTGAAGCACCAATGAGCGCTATGCTGCTTGGATTGAATGCAGCCTGGCCCCAGTCATTCACTGAGCCAACTCCCTTCTCCTACAAAGAGTGCCGGTTCACCCCCTGTGTGCAGGAATATTATTGTATCGTCGCGACTGAAGTGCCCTGCACGAATATAAGCTAAGAACCCGGCCATGGCTTTGCCTGTATAGGTTGGATCGAGGAAAATTCCTTCGCAGCGCGCAACCAATCGAATAGCTTCCGCAGCATCTGGCGTTGGTACACCATAACCAGGGCCAATGAACCCGCCATGGACGATCACATCTTGTGGAGTAATAGTATGGGTAGATCCCAGTCGCTCGATGGCAGCTTGTGCTAATGTCAGTACCCGTGACTTTACTTCATCCACCGGTCTACTAACGGTAAAGCCTTCGATACGCCACGGCAAATGCAACAGTTTAACGCCTGCCAGTAATCCTGCTTGAGTTCCACAGGAGCCGGTTGCCAGTACAATTGCATCCGGGGAAATGCCTATAGACGCGCATTGTTCAGCCAGCTCAAGGGTGGCCTGAACATAACCAAGGGTACCGAGTATCGAAGCCCCGCCACGTGGAATGGTGTATGGTCGTCTTCCGGCCGAACGCAATTCAATCGCTATTTCCTCAATCGCTCCATCGACCGAGGCACGATCCGGGTCGTCAGTAAATCGTATTTCTGCGCCTAGCAGACGTGTCAAGCGATAATTGCCCTGTACCTGAGTAGGTGGTGTACCTGAATAGACTGCTATCATGTGAAGACCTGCATGTGCTGCGGCAGCAGCGGTTGCGCGTACATAGTTGGACTGCGGTCCTGCGCCTGTAACGAGTGTGTCTGCTTCTTGTGTTAAGGCTTCTGCCAATAGAAACTCCAGCCCGCGTATCTTGTTGCCGCCAAATCCAAACCCTGTCAGGTCGTCGCGCTTGATCCAGAACTTCGGACCTTCAATTGCTTCTGCCAATCTTGGAGCCTCCATCATTGGTGTTGGTAAGAATGCTAGCGGAATACGCGGAATATTTCTGAATCCAGATTCATACAGGCTCATCGAAGTTCCTTAGTTCTGCTAAAACCTGGTCAACCATGACCTTGCATTGGCCTGTATATTGTTGGTAATCGAAGAGGGCTTCAATTTCTGTTTTCGAGAGATGAGCGTTTATTTGGGGATTGTCCAGGATGGCTTCTTTCAATCCTCGGCCGGCAGCATGAGCATGCATCGCAGTTTCATAAACCAATGTGTGCGCGCTTTGTTTTCCAATATGCTTAGCCAGTTCCAGCATTACGGCCTCGGAGAGTACAAAGCCTCCTGTTGCCTCCAGATTTGACAGCATACGGTCTTCATGGATAACGAGATTACCCGTTAAGGTTTCCAGCAACGCTAGCAATTTGCCCACCGCCAGACAAGTCTCAGCTAACACTGCCCATTCAGCTTTCCAGGAGCGACCGTCGCGTTCGTGGTCTTGAACTAAACTTTCAACAATGAGCGAGGAATTGTGTCGAATTACACGGGCGAGAGTTCCCAGATGCTCAGAAATCTCCGGATTGCGTTTATGTGGCATTGTAATACTGCCGACTGTACCGGTGACGAAACCCTCACTTACTTCGCCAATTTCTGTGCGCTGTAGATTATAAACCTCATGGCCGATCTTATCGCCAGTGGAAGCAATAAGTGTGAGCAGGTTGAACCATTCTGCTAGCGAATCGCGGGAAGTGGTCCACGATATTACGGGGGTGTTCAGCCCGAGTCTCTCCAGGTAGCTCCATTGTAGTGCAAGCGCGTCCGATCCAAGTGAAGACAGGCTGCCGACACCCCCTGCAAGCTGCCCGACATTCAGCCTGGATGCGAGTTCTACCAATCTTTGTCTATGCCTCCGCACTTCCATTGCCCAAATAGCTACTTTAAAGCCAAAAGTGATTGGTAAGCCAATTTGTCCATGCGTGCGTCCGGCCATTATAGTATCGCGATGTTCTACTGCCAGCCGCGAGAGACTGGCTTCGATCTCATTGAGTTCGCGTCTAACGATCTCTCGCACCTGTTGCAGTACGAGCGCTGTCCAGCTATCGGTTATATCCTGTACGGTTGCGCCATAGTAGAGCCATTCTCCGCTGTTGCCAGGGCAACGACTCTGAAGTGCGCGGATTAGACCGAGTGTCGAATGATTGGTCGCCTCAAATCCGGCACGTACTTCTTCAAAAAAGGCAGTATCAAGTTCTACCTTACGACAGGTTGTTGCCACGGCTTGTGCGGCATCGGATGGGATCAATCCAAACTCCGCCTGTGTTTCCGCAAGTACGGCCAGGATGTCTAACCAGGAGCGGGTGCGCGGTACATCGTCGAAAAGCTCACGCAGTTCCGGTGTTCCCCATGAGTTCAGGTAAATGAGCGAGTCAGTTAGATGGACGGGCATCATGCACCTCCGCAGAGTTGCCGCGCGCGCCGTAGCAGTCCTTCTTCAGCAACCACAGCGCTAGCTGTTGCCTGTTGGTGCCATGCACTGTAAATATCAAGCGCAGTCTGGCATTCAACAAGCATAGCTGAAAGCGCTTCAGGAGCAGCGCCGCCAATCACTTGACGTGCAGCTATCGCTGCTACCGGATCAATCGCTTGAGTAAATGCAGCCTCCGAAAGGTGTAACGGACGATTCAGCATTTCCTGAGCTGCCGCGTCGAGATCTGCGGTCGTGAGATCGTGCATAGCATGATTAGTCTGTGTAGCTTCACGTATTAGTCGTCCAACAATACGATGTGCCGTGCGAAAATCGAGGCCTGTTTCAAGCGTGATAGTTTCTGCCAGGTCAGTTGCAGTGGCAAATCCGTTTTCCAGCCGGGTTGTAGCCAAAGCAGCGTTAAAGTTCAGGCCTGTCACTACTCCGCTCATAAGGGTGGCAACTCCAGTAGCTGTCTCGAGTGCGCGTGGTATATCGCCGTAGATAAAAACGCGATTGTCTACCTGGCCCGAGGGCGTGCGTCCGAGCGCGGCAACACCGGCCAGCATGCCAGTTAGCTCGTTAGTAGCTCCGCGCACATATGCCAGTGCATATGGATTCTTCTTCTGGGGCATAATCACACTGGCTCGTGTATAACCCTCAGCGAGTTCAATCAAGTCAAATTCGGCAGTTGCGAAGATTTGTAGGTCTTCGGCAAGCCTATCCAGGTTAACAAGCGCTGCGACAACGACGGACAGCGTCTCAATCGGGCCATCCGGTTGCCACATGGCGTCTCGCGCATGCTGGACCAATCCATCGAAGCCAAGCAGTTCGGCCAATCGTTGGCGATCCTGTGGTAGCCGCGAACCATTGATGCTGCCACAGCCTGCCGGGCTCAGATTGGTGCGAGTGTAGAGCGACTGGAGTCGCTCCAGGTCTCGCAACAGAGGATAGGCGAAACCCAGGAGATAGTGGCCGAACGTGGTTGGCTGGGCTGGTTGTAGGTAGGTATAGTCGGCCATGAGCGTTGCCCGGTATTCGTCAGCTCGCTCGACCAGTGTGGTGCCAACCTTCATCAGCGCATCAGCGAACGCCAACAAGCACGAACGTACTGTGATGCGATATCCGGTCGTGGTTGACTCGCGCCGCGCCCGTCCAGCGCCGAGCCACCCCACGGCGGGTGTCCGTGCCGCCAGCCAGGCTTCGCGGTTCGTATAGAGATCACCTGATGCTGGGGTTGGGTTGAAGTCGCCTGGGTTCGAGTGCAAGGCGAGCAAGGCTCCCAATAGCGAAGCTCCATCCGCAGACGGGATCACTCCCGCCTCGATCAGCATCACCGTGTGCGCCAGATCCGCCAGGCTCATGCCCCTGAACAGGGCCAACTGATCGGCGAGCTCACGTGCGAACGCTGTCTGCACCAGTGCTACTGATGGCCCTGCTGCCAATCGGCTCCCCACACCCAGCACTGCAGCGTTCCCATACTTCTCTGATGAGCCATCGGGCTGTTTCACCAGCATATTCCCTTCTTTATCATTATGTCTGTAGGTGACGGGGCGGTATGGAGCGGAGTTGGGACCCTTGTGGTCGCCCGTCGTGCCCATCGATTGATGCCCCTTCCCAGGCGGTCTCACCAGTAAAACCTACCTGTGCAAGGTCAGGAGTATCTGGCTCCTCAATTACGTCCGGGTTCCACTGGCCAGTGCGTTCCAGTTCTGCCGCAATGCGATAGAACGTTTCGAAGCGCAACCCTGCCCGCAGCGCCTCCAGGGCCAGCACTTCGCCCGTTGGAATATTGCCAAGATTGACATTCGGGCCAAATTGCTGGATCAAGTAGGTCTGCTGGTTCTTGAGCGGGGCCTCCCAGATCAGGCGATCCACTTGTGGTCCCATGCGTTCGCATATCGCTGCCACCGCATCCGCACGCACCGCACCATGGTCGTCATAGATGCCGATGCCCTTGCCGGACTCACGCGATTCAACCGTTACGTAGGTCGCGCCCCATTCGAGGTCTTGAAGAGCCTGCTCGGCCAGTTCGATGGCCGTGGGCTGCTGCGCCGGGTCCTTCTTGCCAACCTCGGTGATCGGTGTTAGCCCGTGGTCGAGTGCGCAGCGAATTACGTTGTGCCGGCGACGCAGCGGCAGTGGGATTGTACCATCAGAGATCTCTACTGCGCTGAAGCCTAAAGTATGGGCGTGTCGCATGAAAGTGCGGCAACTCCCACGCACAATTGCAACTTCGAGCAATGTTCCTCCTGGATACGTCAGAATGCCATGGGCTGTCAGGAGCAACAACTTACGGCGCAATACGTCCGCAGGAACAAAAGCCGATGTACCGAAGGTACATTTCCAGTGGTCAATCAGATCACCGCACATCTCAAGCATATCGGCAGTTGTGGCTGGACCGTGTCCTTTATCGATAACCATAGTTAATCCGCTCTTGCGAGGTGGCTGTGTTCGCTCGGTTAGTAAACCCTCAACCACATGCGCCCATGCTAGCTCAGGCATAAATAACCTCCTCTGATAGCTTCCGAAGAGCAGCCTCGACCATTGCGAGATCTGAGCCCCAGGGCACTACCATCGTATTGTTGTCCTGCTCGATATGGGTTTCCAGTAGACAGCATTTCAGCAGAGTAGGTTCTTTGCGTTCGCCTGCAATACGGCGTGGACACATCTCTACTCGTGGTGGTTCATACCCGTAAAAGTGGCGATGGAATTGCAGGCTGCGCTCACAACCAATCATAGTCCAGTCGTGTCGTACTGGATGCTGATCCAGAAAATACACCGGTGCAGATAGTTCATCCAAACCCCCGGAGCGACAGGGCACCAGGTAAGCCGATGGGTGTACACTTTTCGCCAGGTCTAGTACCTCAATCCGCTCCAATTCTAAGCGAATGGGCGGAAGATCTGCATAACTTAAGACGTGTTTTGCCAGCCCGTACAATTTTGGCGGTTCAGGAGGTGCAACTTCTACTACCCATACCGCCAGGGGGTCAGGGTGGTGAATGAAGTTGACATGGTCGTACAGTCCCTCGACGACGAGTGTCTCCTCTGGCCCAATACCAAGTTCGTATGCTGCCTTGGCCAGAGCGGAACGGTTGGCTGGATCGACTTCGTGACACTTAGCATAGAAACACCTGTCCGGCAAGGCCAACACCTCGACGGAAGTAATCTGCGAAAACAGTGGTTCGCTTTCCGCACGAGTGATGGCGACTACAGCAGTCTCCGCTCCTTCGCCACGGAGTACGATAAAATCGGTACGGCGGTAAGCCTCTCGGCTAAGTAACAGCAGAGTAATTGCATCTACTGTCATTGGCCCGGCATAGTGCTGTACGCTTACCCGGCGATAGGGCAGTGGAACCAGGTTTTTTACTGATTTCCAGGATTGTATTTGCGTAAGCTGACTCATTACCTACCCACCTTCTGAATTGATCGATTGATACTGCCTTTGCATTGTGCTCATAAGTCCCGCAGGTTTGGCGAACCAGCACGCAATCGACACAGTTGGATAAAGTGTTCTGGATTGAGGAAGAGTTCGTTCATATTGCCCATCTCATCAATAGTGATCCCTTCGGGCTGACGCATCAAGTAATCGAGATACTGGAAAGCGTCTTTCGCTCCGAAGCCCACATGATGGAATCCGAGCATCCGGCGGCTATTACCTTCGACAACCGCTTTTTGGAAGCCCGTTAACTCAGGATACATAAAGGCATAAAGCATTGTGCCCTCAGCGCAGGGAAGCGGAATGTCTTCATGAGGTACGCCCTTAGGGGGCATTTGAATCACCACGACATTATCGTACCGTTGTCTGGCTTCCTCCTCTGACAAACCAACCCAGGTTATCTCGTAGGTGGAATGCAGGAAATCGGGGTAATTGGTCCAGTCGAATTCGTAGGGTTCGCCCATAATGTTGCGTGCTGCCGTCGTGCCTCCCTTACGAGCTTTGAACATTTCCATTGGCGGGCCGATCAGATCACCAATCGCATAAACATTGGGTACACTAGTGCGCATGTGCTTGTCAACGAGAATCTCGCCCTTTTCTCCGGCTGCTACACCGAGCACCTCTCTGTAGTGTCCGGATTTTGGCCGCTCACCTGTGCCGATGAATGCGAAGTCACATACTAAAGACTGCTCGGTACCGTCCTGCATATCACGAATGATAACTTCTTTTACATTACCATTGCCATCGCCTTTAATTGCAACCGGTTCAACTCCCTCAAGAATCTGCATCCCGCGCTTCCTCATGCCATCAACTACGTACTGACGCAAGTCTTCGTCGACGTGGTGAAGGCTAGAAGTACGCATGAGGGGTTTGCGCGCTACAATGGTTGTGGGGCAACCGGCCGCCTGGAAGAATGATCCATATTCTATAGCAACCTTTGAACCACCGATAATCACACAGCGCTGTGGTTCGAAGTCGAGTTCTTCGATCAAGGTTGCAAAGTCATAGACTCCATGCAGGTTCGTTCCAGGGATGTTGGGAAACACAGTTTCGGCTCCTGTACCAAGCACGAGGTTATCCGCCTGGAAGCGTTCGCCTGCTACTTCTACAGTGTGGTTATCAAGGACCGTAGCCGGGGTATTTAGAATGTATTCCAGGTCAAGCTGCTCTTTGGACTGCCAGTTCATAAAGGCGTGCGCGCTTCCCCGCCCTTCCTTAAATAGCTGAACCATTTGATGGATCGATGCTCTCAGCTTAGTGGCATCAGGAAACCAGAGCTTTCCTGAGAACCAGCGCATTAGATCTAGCTCACGAGCTGCTTCGGAGAAGAGATGATGAGGCACACATGCCAGGTGCGGGCAACTTCCTCCCAGGAATGGCCAGCGATCAACGATTAGTTGTCGCCCTCCCCTGGCGCGTAGATAGCCGGAACCGAAGCGCCCACCCGCTCCGCCACCGACAAAGATTGCATCATACTTTCTTCTGTCATCACGATGGACGTTATAGATTGGCTCGCTCTTCTTCTCAAAATCTGCTATAAGATGTCTCCATTGAATATTCGAGGTTGGAGTAAGAGTGATATCCACAAGCATCTCTCCTATGGGAATGTCTCTCATCCAGCTTGCCAACGCTGCTACGCGCTACCTACGGTCAGGCAAGCTGAAGGGAGTAGGTCGAAGCACCGGGACAAGTCAGTTGACTTGAATTCCCGTTGGTGCGTCTGAAGTGGGTCGAAACGACGGATCAGTGCGACGTGTTCAGGCGATGGTAGAGGCACAATGCTCACATCCGACGCAATCACCGGCTCGAATTCGGTGTTGTCCAGCACGTCCTTGACGGTAGTATCAGGGTAGAGTGCACGCAGGCGTAAGACGTGCGTATCTGGATCAAAGTCAAATACGCCTAACTCGGTCACAACCCAGTCTGGCCCTCCTCCTCGCAAGCCTAGAGCCTGACGGGAGATACCATCACGTGAGAAATGACCGATAGACGAGATAAAATCTATGTGCTGTACGAAACGAAGCTGGCGTTTACCAGCCTTGTTCGTTGGTGCGCGATGTCCTGTAGTCCAGATGGTAATGTGCTGAACATCAGCAGACAGATTACAGCCACCGCCACTTCCAGGTAACTTGATACGTGGGGAATCCGGATCACCAATAGCTGTAACGTTCAAGTTACCATAACGATCAACCTGCACGCCTGAGAGGAACATGCGCCCCATATCGCCACGGGCTGCTATATCGAACAAGTCGCTGATGCCGATCGCCATCACACTTCCTTGTTCTAGAGACCAGTCATTCGAGGTTGGCGGTAGAAAAGGTGGCTCAGGGTTAATACCATAAGTAGCACCCTCAATATGCACCATGTGTGGTGCGTGGGCTCGCCTGGCTAACAGCATGCCGAGCGTCGGTACTGGTGAACCATAGCCATGGAAAACTAATTCGCCATCCTGGATAGTGCGTGCGACCTGGTAGATCATCACTTCGGGGAGTGATGCATTGGTGATTGGTTGGGCATTCATGCGATAGCTCCTTCGGTCGCTGTGAAAAGGGCACGCCAGGCGTCATCACTTTCCCTCCAGCTTTCAAGTACCTCGCGCTTCGCCTGCCCTCCGATTCGAGAAATATACTCGTCATGAGATGCAGGCCCAAACACATAACGTGCAAGGTACTCACTTGCAAAAGTGTCTTGCCCGTCCCGAGCTGCCTTGTAGTACTCGGTTAGATGCGCACGGTCATAGGCATAGAAAGGATAGCACGAGGTGGGATGAGCACCATAAGGAGCTTCAACTACTGACTCAACCCAAAAATAAGGTACATTTGGTTCCATCGCGCGTAGCTCGTCAGTTGGCAATAACTTCTCAACAGAGGCGATTACGTGTTTAGAGGCTCGAATGAAAAAAAGGTCCGCCACCAGTGGTGGAAGAATTTTTAAATTACCCTGCGCATCACCATATTGTGCATGAATGATGGCGACATCTGGCGCGAGTGCTGGTACAAGCACTAATGGTAAGTCTGTAAAGGGGCAGGTCATGGTTTTATATTCTGGGTGCAGACTCAGAAAATCTGTACCTTGCACACTTCGCACTGGTAAAAACGGTACTCCGAACTCTGCTGCTCTCAATTGTTGGATGATTGTATGGCAGCATGTATCATGGACCTGCACGCGCCCGCTTTCGCAAGCACGACGAAAGTTTGGCGCCATACCGAAATCCTGCTCGAAGCCAATATAAGATTCCTCAACTATATTGATTGTGCCAGCGCCGCAGAGAAGATCAATGTCCACACCGTGAGCTGTTCCTACCACGTGCAGGTTTCGCCGTCCCTGGCGAACAAGTTCTCGTAGTAAGGCCATCGGCTCGCGCCAGGACAGGCCACCTCCAACGGCAATGGTCATGCCATCCTGCATGATAGATACTGCCTCGGCCAGAGACATCCTCTTATCTGCTGATGTGAATATCGGCATAACTTTTCCTTGTCTTTGTACAATTTATCGGTGTGCGATACTGGCATGTAACAACATAATCCGGATAGCGGGAAATCCACTGGGGGCCGATACATCGACGCTGGACGCGATAAATCGGCCCCTACGGGTGTCCGGATTCATTTGTCAAAGTGCATCATCTGTCCTATTTGATTATCCAACCGCCATCAATAACTAACATGTGCCCTGTGACGAAATCGGTTTCGTCCGAGGCAAGAAAGACCGCGGCTGCCGCAATATCTTCAGGCCGACCTATACGTCCCCAGGGTGTCATATCAATAGCCTGCTGGCGAAGTTCGGGAATATCTAGACGCCAACGGGTCATCGCGGTCTCAACCATACCTGGGCAGATCGCATTGACTCGAATATGGTTGGGTGCGTAGTCCAACGCCAACGCGCGCGTAAACGAGACAATTGCTCCCTTTGATGTGTTATAAACGGCCCGTTCTGGGAACGGCACAAACCCGGCGGCTGATGCAATATTGATGATATTGCCACCACCTTGCTCTAACATTTGTCGGATGGCGGTGCTTGCGACGCGGAACACGCCATTCACGTTGACCTCCATCACCCGCTCCCATTCCTCATCTGGAGTTGTATGCGCGAGAGTAGCCTGGCGCGAGCCAGTTATACCAGCATTGTTCACAACTATATCCAGGTGTCCCCAGTGATTGATTGCAGCTTCGACCATACGTTCAGCGTCTGATCGCACGGACACGTCGCCTACTACAAAACTACCCCAGGGTGACCACAGAGAGCTATCTTTATGTGCTATGGTCCACTCAGGTCGCTCAGCAGAAAGTGCCTTATCAATCACTGCCGCTGTCTCACGTAGTCCCTCTTCGGCAATATCACTAAGTACCAGTAAGGCGCCCTCAACAGCAAAGCGAAGAGCTATACCCTGGCCAATGCCAGAGCCTGCACCAGTAATCAGGGCAATTTTATTTGCAAGACGCATAAACAATATTCTCATTCATGGAAGATTGTGACCTATTCCCGATCATGCATCAGCCTTGAGTGTTGAGCACTACCAGGCGGAGTTCAGTCATCTCCTCAATGGCGTAACGCGGACCTTCACGACCCATACCGCTATGCTTCACACCGCCATAGGGCATCTGGCCAGCCCGATAAAACGAAGTATCGTTGATCATTACTCCACCGACATGCAATCCGCGAGCGGCCTCTATAGCGATGGCAAGTGAACCTGTGAAGATACCGGCTTGCAAGCCAAATTCGGTATCATTGGCTATTTTCAGTACTTCTTCGAGTGTCTCATAGGTTTGTACAACCACAATCGGTGCAAACGTTTCCTGGCATACCACGCGCATATGCTGTTGTACATTCGTCAGCACAGTGGGGGCAAGGTACGCGCCGTTTCGTTGTCCACCTGTTAGCAATGTGGCGCCCTGAGCAACTGCTTCCTGGATCCAGGAATCTGCGCGCTTTGCCTCATTTTCACTGATCATTGGCCCGATGTCCGTTGTAGAGGATTTCGGATCGCCCATGCGTAGTCCCTCTGTCACACTTACTAGCTTTGCCGTAAACTCTTCGGCAATGGCGCGATGAACAAGGATGCGCTGCACCGAGAGACAAACCTGTCCAGAGTAGGAAAAGCCTTTCAATGCGCATTGGGTGGCAGCATTGGAGATGTTCGCATCTTCGTGCACAATCACTGCCGAGTTGGAGCCTAGTTCAAGGGTACAACGACGTAGCCCGATGGTTCGCTTAAGAGCTTCTCCGACAGGCATTGAACCTGTAAAGGTGTAGAAGCCAATACGTGTGTCGTTTAACAATGCTTTTCCAACACTGTCGCCTGGTCCGACAATAAAGTTCAGCCATCCAGGTGGCAAACCTGCTTCGGTCAGTATTGCACATAATTTGGCTGATACTATTGGGGTATAGGATGCGGGTTTTAGTATTACGGCATTACCAGCGGCAAGTGCAGGAGCGACCTTATGTGCGACAAGGTTGAGAGGAAAGTTAAATGGCGTTATTGCACATACAACTCCAACTGGAACACGCATAGTGAAAGCCAGTCGGTTCTCAGAGCCGGGAGTCGCCTCAAGTGGTACCATTTCGCCATGGATGCGTTTGGCTTCTTCGGCTGACCAGGTAAAGGTGTCTGCTGCGCGCTCGGCTTCTGCCCAGGCATCGCGCAGTGGCTTACCTGCCTCGTAAGCCATTGTCATTGCCAGTTCATCAAGCCGCGAGCGAATCAGCCCGGCTGCTCTCAACAGTATCTCATAGCGTTGCGTGGCTGTCAGTGGCTTCTGTGCTACCTCGCTCGCTGCTGAAATTGCTGCATGTACTTCTTTTGACCCTGCCTGGCTGACAGTAGCCCAGGGAGAGCCAGTTGACTTGTCTGTTACTGTCAGGTGGTTATCTGTATCCCAGGGTTCACCATTGATCCATAGCGGATAATGATCCATTGTTACCATCCATATTCTGGCGTCAGTAAGACGAGTGATTCTAATGAATTCACACTAAACAGCGGTTAAACCCCCATCAACAACCAGGCACATGCCTGTTGCATACGAGCTATCATCCGAAGCTAAGAATAAAACAGAACGTGCAATTTCTTCCGGCTGTCCAAAACGGCCAAGAGGATAGCGACTCAGCCTTTGAGCAAGCTTTTCTGGGGTATCGTTTTCAATCAATCTTTGACCCAATGGAGTCATCGATGTGCCTGGAGCGATACAATTAACACGAATTCCATATTGGGCAAAATCAGCAGCCATTGCACGTGTCAAACTGATAATTGCACCCTTGGCTGCGGAGTAGGCAGACATGTGTTGCAGTCCAACGAGGCCGGCGACCGATGAAACGTTAATGACCACTCCCCCGCGTTTACTATCGATCATAGCTGGAAGTGTATACTTCGAACACAGATACGCGCCCCGCACATGGATGGCAAATGTGCGATCCCAGGTTTCTTCATCGGATTCGATGACTGTGCCGAATGATTCAATTCCCGCATTGTTAAACAGGATATCCACTCGCTCGAAGTTACCCAGGGTCGTTTGAACCATTGTATCAACGCTCGAAGCAGAGCTTACGTCAGTCTTAGACCAGATTGCACGACCACCTTTATTGTTAATTGATTCGGCGACCGCCGCCGCCGCGGGGCCGTTGATATCAGCAAGCATCACCGCTGCACCTTCGTTAGCGAAAATGCGTGCCGTAACTTCTCCGAAACCCGAGCCTCCTCCAGTGATAATTGCTACTTTGTCTTTCAACCGCATGCTTTATCCTCAGTTGCAACACGGGCAGAGACCAACACCATGTTCTCCTTCCCATGGATGTGGAACGGGTTCTTTATCAGGCATTACTTCTGCCTTCCTGCTGCCGCATTTGGAGCAGACCCATTCCTCAGGCGGGCGTGTTCCCGCCAGCACCAGTCCCTGGAACCTGTGTGAGCAAACCGGACATTCTAACGTTAAAACAGGCATCACACGTCTCCGTTAGTCACTATCGGTTGGAGTCTGATCAATCACGTCACCTATCACGAGAAATGATCGATCAGACTCCTGAATACTTTATCAGGCTGTAACTGGAGTTCGCGCTAGTTCGCTACGGACGATTTGCGTGCCAGCTGCGAGCGCGTGTAGCTTATCAATAGCAATATAGCGTTGAAGCAAGATCAAACCACAGTCTGTGGTAAGACCAAGTTGATCAGCAGGTACATACTGCAAAATCTGACGAATACGGTCGGCTACCTCTTCAGCAGTTTCGGTGATTGTACTCTTCACATCGATAACGCCTGCCCAGAACTGTAAATGATTGGGTAAGGGGTGCTGGGCAAGTACATTGCCGAGACCGCTCAGGTCGCGACGTCGACCACCAGTCTCCAGGTTCAACACATCCATTTTGGCCTGGTAAGCTGTTGGGATGACAAATGTACTATCACCAGGTGTTGGTCCTTTGCGCTGCGTGAGGTCAAAAATCTCACCAGCCTGCGCTGTATTATCAGGCATGTAGGCTGGTGTGCCGCCCCAGTTGCCCCAACAGATGTGACAGATAATCTTGGCGTTCTTGACTCCTTCAACGGCACGGTCGAAAGCCTCGATAGCCCAATCTTCGAAGCCATAGGGCCAGGTAAACTCGTCGAGCTGAATGAAATCAACGCCGAGGGAATCTACTTCGAGAATGTCTTCGTTGATGGCTTTGGCAATGTCCATTGCCCGGTCACGGCTGGACTTATAGTATAAGTCGTTAGTAGCCTGGGCAAACACCTGAATGCCAGTGTATTGAACCTTGACAGGTTTGTTCGTGGCTTTTTTGAGCGCTTTAGTCTGCTCCACCATGATCGCCCCTCGCCGCTTGACCTCCTGGGTTAAGGTAGCGGCATGCAGGCGACTATAAATAGGAAAGCCGAGGTAACCACCTCTAAGGTCATAGCCCATACGCTTGTAGTAGTAATAGAGAGCCTGGTCGGCATAGTTATCGCCCTGCACTCGTCCATCGGAAATGATGTCTAGACCAGTCGCTTCCTGATCGTGGGCTAAGGCCGATATAACGTCTTCCAGAGCTTCCTGCTCAAGAGAATCTGGGGGGTGTTGATCTCCTGTAAAGAACCTCGCAAAGTTCGCATCCCACCAACGGGGATTGGGGTAGTTTCCAACCATGCTCGTAGGGAGCATGACCTCCTGGCCGCGAATTAACATAGTTGCCTCCAAATGTTCGAGGTAGTCCTTGTAGCTTACAGAAACATCTTCGTTTTGTGACTAACCAACGCAACTGAGCCGGATCTTCGATGATGAAATTAATACGCGAGTTGACTAAGTGAGATTTCACCTCCTTCCACTCAATTTGGTCTAGCCCTTGCAGCTACAGGCCATAAAACCCGGCTACACGTCCACTCGATACGTGTACTGACGGGTGGGTCAGCAGCGCTTCGAGCACACTGGGGCCATCAAAACGCCTTAAGTCATATTGACAAACAATGGTCACTCCTGGATACTTATCCATTAGCGGGTTGAGCAGTGCTTCATATTGCATCATGCTTTCAGCACCTGGTGCATTTGGTAGTGACCATGTCATCTCTCCAGTTAAAAACACTCGATCATGCCCTGCGGCCAAAGCTCCCAAAATTGCCGACTCCATAAAGGCAAGCATGCGTTGGGCGTCAAAGCGGCCTGTCAGCAAGTAGGCTTCTTCAGGCGGGATAATCCTTAATAACCCAAGATCAACCAGGTCATCTACAGGAAGTCCCTCTTCACGCAGTAGCTCTATGAGACGCTTTGGTGGAGTGCTGTCCTGAATGTAAAGCACTGGCACTCCTGTACTAAGGTGATCTAAAAGATACGATCGCATCATTAGCCACTGTTCGTCCTGATTGATAAAGAACAGGCAGATATGCCGTTCCACGGAAAGTGTATCGGAATTAGCCTCACTTTCTGACACTTGCGCCTCGAGCTGCAGATCGATGGTTTGCATGAACGCCAGTAAATCTTCTTTCAAAAAGCGCCGCTCATTTCGCCCACCCACACGAAAACAGCGTAATTTGCCACTATTGGTCCAACGCCGCAATGAGGTTTCGCTGACTTGTAAGAATTCAGCCGCCTCTGTAATCGTCAAGAATCTCTGTTTTTCAGGCATATAGATCTTTCTTAAATTATTCAATATTGGACTTTGCTCACCTTTACTTAACAAGAGTACTATCCTTCTATCTAAAAGTCAAGCTTTTGTGAGATTGAAGTGAAATATCGGCTTGATCTGGAAGGCCGGGGTCTCCCATGGCATGTATTGCTGCGCGTCGGCCAGGATGTCGAGGCCAGCCCGTAAAACTTGACTTTTAAGCAGAAGCAAAGTACACTTGTTAAAGATCAACTAAGGCCAATATTGATTAATTAAGTATAACTACTATGCCCGAAAAACAGAGAATTCTGACGATTATAGAGGCCTGAGTTCTTGCAAGTCAACGAAACCTCATTGCGTTGTTGGACCAATAGTGGCAAATTACGCTGTTTCTGCATTGCAGCAGATTAGGAGGTACATTCATGACGCGGCTTTTAATGATCGTTTCTAGTGCCCGCAGTATCAACCTCGCATCCGACAAGGGGCATACGACCGGGTACTGGGCGGATGAGGTGCTCAAGCCCTACGACAAGTTCGTAGCGGCTGGTGTGGAGGTGGTGGTTGCCACCCCAGACGGAGCAGCTCCCCATGCCGATCCATTCGGACTCGAGCCCCGGTTCCACTACCCTGACGAAGACAAGGATTTCCTTTCCCAAGTCGTGCGCAGCTTTGCACCCGACATGGATGACATCCTGGTGACGCTCCATCACTTCTCTGAACTGGACTTAATCGCGGCCCGGCGGGTATTCTACGCGCTGGTCGACAGCGGACTCGATCGCGACACAGCCTGGAGCGCCGTTACCAGGGGAGCACGCACAGCCTGGCGCGATGATCGCAACTTCATCGATGTTCTGTCCACCGATTCTGTAGTGACGAGCAGGCTAAGCCCAGAGCACCTGCGAGCCCTCGCTTATGAGGTGCAAGACGAAAGTGCCGCACGGGCGAAGCACATGGCCGAACGGCTCGCTTCTATTGAAGCGCTGCAGCACCCACGTGACCTCAGCGAGATTTCGGACGAGGAGCTTCTCAGCTTCGATGCGGTCTTCTTCCCTGGTGGTCACGGACCCATGGTGGATCTGTCCTCCAATGCTGACGTGGCACGTGTACTTAGATTGCTGCACCAGCGGGGAAAAACGGTAGCTGCTGTCTGCCACGGTCCTGCTGCCTTTCTCTCTGCTGGCTTGGGTCCGGAGGGGGCCTGGCTCTTCGATGGGTACAAGCTCGTTGGCTTCACCGACGAGGAGGAGGACCAAACGCCATATGGCAAGCTGGGCCTCGCCTGGTACCTGGAGAGCGAGTTAAAGAACCGCGGAGCCGTCTTTGACGATGGCGATGCTGCGTGGGTGTCCCATGTGGTAGTCGATCGTAACCTGGTAACGGGTCAGAACCCCGGCTCTTCCGAGGCGGCGGCAGAGGCTATCTTGAAAAAACTGGGGGTAGAGGTCAAATGAACAGTATGGATGTCGCACGTACCTTTTTTGCCAGGATGGACACGCATGACACGAGTGGTGCCCTGGCACTTGTTGCACCACACACAAACGTCGCACTGGTCCCCTTGAACCTTCAAGGAGATGCGGAGAATGTAGGACGCCAGTATTTTGAGCAGCTGATGAGCGCGTTCCCTGACCTCTCAGTGCGCGTGCGGCGGCTCTTCGTCGGAAATGATAACACCGCTGTCGCCGAGATCGCGATTGAGGGGACCCAGGCTGCAGACTTCTTTGGCATTATTAACCAGGAGAAACTGATGGATATTGACCAGGTCTGGTTTCTCCATGTGAACGATGGGGTTATCGATCGCATTAAGGCGTATTGGTGCCAGAATCGTCTCTACCGGCGATTAGGTGTGAAGCGACTGGATCACGTTACTATTACGGCGTGAGAGAGGAGAGATACACATGAGCGTGACGAGTATTCCCAGCGCGGTCGAAGTGGTCACCGCGTTCTTTGATGCCTACCGAGAACACGACGTAGAGCGCATGGTAGAGCTTTGCACAGATAACGCCGACTTCCACTACGTCCCTTTCGAACTATGGGGTAAGCAACGGGTGATTCGGGGGGATGGCAAGGTGCGAACCATCGGCAAGGTCATCTGGACAACGCTTATCGACTCTTTTCCTGACATTACCAACAAGATCATGTATATCACTGCTGATAACGAGGGGAACGTTGCAGCGGAAGTGATGATCTCCGGTACGCAGGCCAAGCCATTTGGCACGATGGGCAATCAAGGGCTGCACTACGACTTGCCGCACGTCTTCTTGTTTCGCATAAACAGGGAGGGCTTGATCGAAGAAATAACAGGCTATTGGGATACCGCCGATTGGTACCGGCAGCTCGGTAGGCTCGAAGTCGACTAACAACCTCAGAGAGATTCACGAATTCATGCAATAAAGGAGGATAACTATGGCTCGCATGAAGCGGGAGGAGTGGTACAACATCGCCCGCGATGTCGATTGGACCAGGTCCTATGTCGACGAGGAGGCTGTCTTCCCAGAGTGGATGTCGGGGAGCGGCAAGGTGCCCCATGAAGCCTGGAAGAGCTGGGATGAACCGTACAAGTGCGCCTATACCGACTACGTAGCCACACAGCGCGAGAAAGAGGGGTCGGTCTACGCGGTCAAGTCTGCCCTGCAGCGCTCCAATGTTTTTGAATCGTTAGACGAGGGCTGGAAGTCGACCGCCAAGGCCCACTTCGGTGCTATCTCGCTGATCGAATACCTGGCCGTCCTGGCAGAGCAGCGTATGGCTCGTTTTGGACTTTCTCCGGCCTGGCGCAACATGGCGGTCTTTGGCACATTGGACGAAATTCGTCACACCCAGATGGACTTGTACCTGGCCCACGAGTTTATCGGCAGGGACCCTCAGTTCGACTGGGCACTCAAAGCCTACCATACCAATGAATGGGGCATCATCGCTGCCCGAGCGCTCTTCGATGGCATGATGCTCGGTCCGGATGCGGTCGATATCGCCATCCAATTGCCTTTCACCCTCGAGACTGGCTTTACCAACCTGCAGTTCGTGGCCCTCGCAGCCAACGCGCTGGACTCGGGCGACATCAGCTTCGCTAACATGATTTCGTCGACCCAGACCGATGAGGCCCGGCATGCACAACAAGGCGGACCGACGCTTGAAATTCTTATGCAACATGACCCCAAGCGAGCACAGTGGACGATCGACAAGATGTTCTGGCTCTCGGCCCGGCTGTTCTCAATCCTCACGGGTCCGGGAATGGACTACTACACGCCTCTTGAACATCGCAAGCAGTCGTATAAGGAGTTCATGGAGGAATGGATCGTCGCCGAGTTCCTCCGCTTGATTGAGGACTATGGCCTGAAGAAACCCTGGTACTGGGACGAGTTCATCGCTGGGCTAGACACCTGGCACCACTCGCTGCACCTGGGTGTCTGGTTCTGGCGTCCCACCGTGTGGTGGAAACCGCAGGCAGGCGTATCGAAAGCCGAGCGGGCCTGGCTGCAGGAAAAGTATCCCCATTGGGAAGAGCAGTGGGGTCCGATCTGGGATACGCTCATTGAGAACGTCAATGCTGGCAACATGCAGGGGACGCTGCCCGAAACGCTGCCATGGCTTTGTAATCTGTGCCACCTACCGATTGGTACCGCTGCTTCCCCGAATAACCCGAAGCATCCTGTGCGTAGCTATCCGCTCACGCATAATGGCTATACGTACCACTTCTGCTCTAAGCCGTGTCGGCAAATCTGGTGGGAGGACAAGGATACCATGCACCAGAAGACCGTCATTGAGCGCTTGCTTACCGGGGAGATCCAGCCGCCGGATGTGGGAGGTATCCTGGCCTGGATGGGGCTCACCCCGGAAGTAATGGGCGACGACGCCTACAATTACAAGTGGGCGGAAGAGTATCGCAAGCCGGCCGCCGCTGCGGGATCATAAGGAGGAGAGTATGCCTGATCCACAACCTGTCCCCATCAATGCCAAGTTTGGCGATGACTTCGTCACTCAGTTGGTCGTTGTCCTGGATACAGATACCATGCGGGAAGTAGCTGCCAAAGTGGCGCACCACGTAGTGGGCAAGCGCCTACCAGCCAGGGACGCGGACATGGTAGTACGCTACCAGGGACACGACCTGTCTCCAGATGTAACGGTTGCCGAAGCAGGTATCGTGCCGCTGCAGAACGTCTACGTCGACTGGGTTGAGAAGGGAGTAACGCCGTGAAGAACGCTGTCGGACCAGTTCTGCGCATGTCTGATGACATCGATGCGATTATCGCGGCCATCGAGGATGACAACCCCGGCACGGAAATTGAGGTCATCGATCGCGGAGCGTACGTCCGCATCCAGGCAGAGCAGCGCATGAAGGTGACCCGTGCCTCGATCGAGCGGCATATCGGACGCGCCTTTGAAATGCGGCAGCTCGAGCCCATGATGTCCGCCTTTGCGGGTCGCATTGAAACTACCTCGGACGCTATTTTGTGGTCGTATAAGCGAGAGGAGGAACTCGTCTGATGAGCCAGACACCAGCACGCAAATTGCGCACCTGGAGTAGATTCGGCCAGATCCGCCGTGTGCCGAGCGAATATGAAATTGTTACGCATGATGCTAATTACACGACCCGTAAGAACCGGGTGGCAGCACTGGAAGGCAATCCCACCGCGCCGGTTAATATGTGGTATCTGACCTATCGTGACCACTCGCCGCTGCAAGCGGAGGATTGGCATGGTTTTCGGGACCCTGATGAACTCACGTATCGCAAGTATGTGACGATGCAGGACGAGCAGGAGACGGTTGTGGAAGGTATCCTGGATGAGTTCGGCAAGGTGAACCACGACGCCAACCTGTCACCACGGTGGTTGCGTGTGCTCTCAACCGTTTTTACACCTATGCGCTACCCTGCCCACGTCTTCCAGATGATGCAGGCGTATCTGGGCCAGATCGCACCCTCCTCCTACATCACCAACTGCGCGGGATTCGCTGCCGCTGACCAGTTGCGCCTGGTATCGCTCGTAGCATATAGAACGCGTCAACTCCAAATTACTCACCCAGATGTAGGATTTGCAACCGGTGAGCGCCAGACCTGGGAGACACACCCGGACTGGCAACCCACGCGCCGTGCACTGGAGACCGCGCTCGTCGCTTATGACTGGGGTGAGTGCTTGGTTGCCGTCAACCTCCTCCTGCGCCCTACGCTCAGTGAAATGCTGTTGCGGCAGATGGGGATCGTGGCGGACGCGAACCATGATCAACTGACCTGGCTACTCCTGTCTAACCTGTCCATCGACGCTGAGAGGAATGCTCGCTGGAGCGCTGCGCTCGCTCGCTATGCCATTTCACAGCGACCAGAGAACGCATCAGTACTCCGGCACTGGGTCCAGCGCTGGACTCCCAGGGCAGACGAGGCGGCAGCGGGACTGGCTCATCTACTGGCCGAGCTTCCAGAGGTCGGACGGGACGCGGACACGACCTTGGCCGCAGCGAAGGCGGCACGCGAACGCGTACTGTCCGAAGCAGGCGTACTGGCAGCCATAGATTGAAGCGTATGGATCAGACAAGCGACATTTTGGCGAATCGCCCAGGACCTATGCTCAAAGGCTGCTGGATTTGCACGTGGCGGCCATTAGAGATACGAGCAAATGGTAAGAGAAAGGGTTGAGCGATGCAGCGGTATGAGATCATGCCATTTGACGATCTCTGGATTGGGGAGATGCTAGATGTCGAGGTCGGAGGTGTGAAGATCCTGTTGTTGAACGTGGAAGACGAGGTCAGAGCTTACCTGGATCGGTGTCCTCATAGAGCTTCAGCGCTAAGCGAAGGAAATCTCGAGGGCCTCACACTAACCTGCGCCACGCATTTGTGGGAGTTCAATGCCTTGACTGGACGAGGGATCAACCCGGAAAGCAGCGAGTTGATCCGGTTTCCGGTTCACATAGAGAACGGAATGATCTACGTGGAGGTCCCCGAAGCAGGAGCCATTCCGCAGCACGTGGATCAGGGCGAGGACTGACAGGTCCATAGTGAATCGTCTCTACAAAGATGAGTCGACGCCAGCCGCGCGGTG
>Ga0070706_100001127_pt1 | contig 28901 bp, 23 predicted proteins | sample KBSK5501metaG_FD_65476 | JGI IMG/M metagenome (GOLD analysis project Ga0070706, IMG submission 65476) | Corn, switchgrass and miscanthus rhizosphere microbial communities from Kellogg Biological Station, Michigan, USA - KBS K5-50-1 metaG | ecosystem: Host-associated > Plants > Roots >... | reverse complement strand
CCGTGGCGCAGCGTCTCGCGCCCGCGCTCCGCCATGACCTCGATCGGGAGACAGCCCTCGAAGTAGATCCCCTTCTCGAAGTCGTGGACGGGCACGGTCTCGGCGGAGAGCAGAGCGTCGACGAAGCGCTCGTACTCTTCGCGCGAGAGCGGGCAATTCCAGTAGTCGTCGCCGCTCCCCTTCCCGTAGCGCGACAGCGCGTACATCTTCGAGAAGTCGAGCGACGCGCTCTCCACGATCGGCGCGATCGAGTCGTAGAAGTAGAGGTCCTCCGTGCCCAGCAGCGCGCCGATCGCCGAATCGAGAAGGGGCGACGTGAGAGGACCCGTCGCGAGAACGACGAAACCCTCCGGCGGAATTTCGCCGACCTCCTCGCGCACGAGCGCGACCTCCGGACGAGCTGCGAGGGCCTCCGTCACGAGACCGGCGAAGACGTCGCGGTCCATGGCGAGAGCGTCGCCGGCGGGGATCGCCGCCGAGCGCGCGCAGCGGATGATCAGGGAATCGAGCGCCTCCATCTCGCGCTTGAGCAGGCCGACGGCGTTCAACGCGTTGTCGGAGCGAAAGGAGTTCGAGCAGACGAGCTCGGCGCAGCGGTCCGTGCGGTGAGCGGCCGTGCCGACTCTCGGCCGCATCTCGAACAGCCGCACGACGTGCCCCCGCTGTGCCAGTTGCCAGGCGCACTCGGAGCCCGCGAGCCCGGCGCCGACGACGGTGACGGATTCGGTGTCGACCATGCCGGAATTCTAGGGGAGTTGAGAATTGAGAATCGAGAGTACTCGAGGACCGGTCTCGTCATTCTCAATTCGCAATTCTCAAGTCTCGATTTCCTTCTACCACCCTCCCCCGCCGCCCCCGCCGGAGCTGCCGCCTCCGCCCCCTCCTCCTCCGCCCCCACCGCTGGAGGAGGGCGCGGAAACGCCGCTCGCGAGCGCGCCCGCCGCGAGGGCCCACGATGCGGAGGCCCCCGCGCCGCCGAACGCGCCGCCGCCCCCCGTCCAACCGCCGCCCTGCGGCGACGAGGAGCCCATGGTCCCTCCCGACGAAGATCGCGCGACGGAAGGGGAAGTCCCGCCGCCGTACGCGTGGAACCAGCGGTCCGCTTCTCTGGTCAGGCCGAACGCCACGACGTACGGGAACCACGCGTCCCGCAGCCGCGGCTCGGCCCGCGCGAGCTCCCGCGCGAAGTGAGCGCGGGCCGAGGCGAGCGCCTTGCGGCGCGCGATCCTCTTCGGCCCCTGGCGGATCTTCGCGACGTTGAAGACGTGGATCAGCATTCCCAGTCTCAGGAGAAACGCGCCGAGGACGAGCAGAACCCCCGCCCGAGTCCCCGTGCGCGCGCCCTGCCAGGCGGCGTACAGAACGAGCGCAGGAAACCAGAGGAACGTCAGCATGTAGATCCCCGGACGATCGATCCGCTTCCGATAGAGGAACGCGCAGAGCACGGCGATCGCGTACCAGAGGAACTGGCTGATCCCGAATTCGATGACGCTGCCGAGATCCTCGCCCCCGAAAACAACCGACAGGGCCAGCAGGACCAACCCTCCGAAGATGAGGGCCGCCGCCGGCCAACCCGCGGGCGCCTCGGAGGCGTCCTGGAAGTCGGGATGCGCCTTCAGCTTCTGCTCGAGGCCCGGCTTGATCTTGGAAGCGGGGTCGAGGCCGGACGACTTGTAATGCTGGCGGATGGCATCGGTGTCGGTCTCCGTCCGACCGCCGAAGAAGAGGGCGTTCACGAGCTCATGGTCGTAGCCCGAGAGGCGCTCGACCGGCACGAGCAGACGCATCGTGAGCTTCTTGCCCAGGGCCTCCGTCTCGATCTTCTTCTCCGCCGCCAGCCGCGCCAGCACGGACGCGACCTCGGGAGCTCCGATCTTCTCGTCCCAGAGGGCGCCGGCCTCTTCCGGCGCGAGCGACAGCACGTTCGCCTCCAGCCAGCGCGCGTCGATCGTCTCGGGCGAGGCGAGCGGAGCGAATCGCCCGAGCGCGGTCTCGCGCGAAACGAACGAGAAGACCAGAAACGCGACCGCGGCCGCGAGCGCGGCGAAGATGCCGATCCGCGCCGCCGGGGAGAGGACGGTTCGGCCGGCGACCGGGCGCTCGGCTCCGACGTGCTCGAGCGAAGCGGTCACGACAAAGCCCCGGCCCGGCGGCAGCGGCCCGCTCGAGAAGGATGCCGGCAGCGCGGTCCGAGGCTTCCAGGCCGGATCGAGCGAGAGCTCCAGCGTGAACCGCTCGATCGCTCCGACGCGGTCCGGAAACGCGAAGTCGTGGTCGAGAAGATAGCGGCTCCCCTGCTTCACGAGAGCTCCGGAGAGCGCGTAGGAGAGCTCGTAGACGAGCTCCGAGTTCTCGAACGGCGGATCGCTCGGCCGCCGGCTCCGCCAGCGCAGAGTCCTCGGGTCCTTCCAGGCGAACTCGTCCACGGCCGACAGATCGCCCGAGACGAGCGGGTGCGGCGTGCCGTCAGGATCGATCCGGCGAAGCTCTTCGAAGGCGAGGGCCTGCCCCGGAAGGACGCGGAAGACTCGCTCTCCTCCGTTCCAGTCTCCGGTGAAGACCATCGCGTGGCGCTCGACGACGTGGAGGGCCCCCTCGGCATCCAGCCGCGCCCGGACCTGGAGCCCGCGCCAGTGAAGCTCCTTCGTCTCGGCGGAGAGGGGCACGCGGACCAGGACGAGCGCGAGGGCGCAGACTCGGATGGAGCAGAACATCGAACTATTTTAGATTTTAGATTTTAGATTTTGGATTTGGATTTGGAATCGGCCGCCTCGCGATGGGTATGACGAACCGGATCGAGGTCAGGCGGGGCGAGAACGCCGCGATCTTGTTGTCGACGAGCCGGGCGGCGAGGCCGGCCTTCTGCACGTCGGACCAGGAAAAGGGGAATCGCAGCTCCTCGAGGAAAGGCTTCTTCGGGAAGACGACCCACAGAGAGCCCGACCAGGTGAGGCTCCTTTCGAGATCGCGGAAGAGGAGCGAAAGCGAGCCCTCCGCGGGGACCTCCGCCATCAGCCAGGGGTGCCGGCCCGGAGGGAACGCCCGGACTCGCTCGACCAAGGGGCCGAAAACGGCGCGCAGGGTCTGGACGAACTCCGCCGAGGAGCCCCTCGCGTAGGACACACCCTCCGCGGGCAGAGAAAACTTCTCCCAGGGTGGTTTCACCGCGCGGATTCTACGAGTTGGATGGCCGCCTCGGTTTTCTCATGGCTTCTCGCACGGGATGGCTGCTGGCGGCGGCGATGATCGGCGGGACACGGCTCTTCGCCGGAACCTTCACGGTCACGAACACGAATGACACCGGCCCGGGATCGCTGCGCCAGGCGATTCTCGACGCCAACGCGGCCGCCGGCTCGGACACGATCGGCTTCGATATCCCAGACCCGGGCGTGCACACGATCTCCCCCGCGACCGTCTTGATCGACAAGACGTTCGGGCTGGAGCAGCCGTCGCTCGCGCCTACGAGCGACCTGGCTTCGCCAACGAATCGCCGCTCGGCGGACCGACCGCGGTCCTGACCCCCTCGCTGCGCGCCGCGAATCCAAACGCACTCCCTCGCCCCCGTAAGGGGAGAGGGTCGGGGAGAGGGGGCGACGCCTCGCGGTAGCGGAGTCAGATCGCCCTAAGATCAACAGGTGACCTTCGAAGCGGACCTCTACCCCGACGAGTACTTCGAGGGACTCCACCGAATCACGCGCTTCGCCGCTCCGGCTCGCAAATGGCGCGAGCGCGACCGCGACATCCTCAGGCTGGCGCGCCCGTCGGCGGAGAAGGTCGTGCTCGATTTGGGCTCGGCGCGAGGGGACGTCTGCTTCCTCCTGGCCCCGCGCGTCTCGGAGGCCATCGGTATCGACGCATCTTTCCGCGCCGTCGAGATCGCGGAAACCGAGCGCGCGAAACGAGGCCTCACGAACGTACGATTCGTCGCCGGCGACGTCGCCGACCTGGGCGCGATTTCGGACTCGACCGTCGACGTCGCCGGAGCCTTCGACCTTCTGGAGCACGTCGACGACTCGACCGTTCGCCAGATGCTCCAGGCGCTGCGCCGGGTGCTGAAGCCCGGGGGCGTCTTCGTCGCGTATACCCCCAATCGTGAGCACTACGTCGAGCGCATGAAGGCGCGAAACATCCTGCTCCGGCAATTCCCGGAGCACATCGCGGTGCGCCGGCCGCGGGAGATCGCTCGCCTGCTCGAGAGAGAGGGCTGGCGCCTTCGCGCGATGGCCTATTCGACGTCCCCGTTCCCCGGCGTCCGTTGGATCGAAAAGCTGCTCGCCCCCTGCCCGGGCATCGGCAGGCTGTTCCGCTACCGGATCCTCGTCGAGGCCGAGCCGGCATAGACTCACAGGTTCCATGCGCATCAGCGTCGTCATCCCCTGCCGCAACGCCGAGCGCACCCTGGCCGACTCGGTCGCCTCCGTCTTCTCGCAGACCGAGTCTCCGCGGGAGCTCGTCGTGGTGGACGATGCCTCGACGGACGGCTCGGCGCGAGTCGCCCGCGAAGCCGGCGCGCGGATCATCGTCAACGCGTCACGGCGCAACGCCGGCGGTGCGCGCAACGTCGGCATCGAGGAGACCCAGGGGGACCTGCTCGCGTTCCTCGACGCGGACGCCGTCGCGCCGGTGGACTGGCTCGAGCGCGCCCGCCACGCCTTCGAAAGAGATCCCCAGATCGTCGGGGTGGGTGGACGGATCGTCAACGGCCGTCCGGACCGCTACGGGGAGCTGGACTACTTCTTGAATCACTCGGAGTGGATGGCCGCCGGGCGCGCTCGGCCGAAACCGAGCATTCCGACCATGGCGATCGTCTACCGCCGCGACGCGGTCGGCCCGGTACGCTTTCCCGAATCCAACTCCGGCGAGGACACCGCGTTCGCGCTGTCGGTACTCGCCCGCGGGGGCAAGCTCTGGTACGACCCGCAGATCGTCGTGACGCATTGTCACGAACGGCTGGACTGGCGCTCGTTTTGGGAGAAGCAGGTCGCCTGCGGCCGGACGATCTTTCAGACGCGGCTCCGCTACGACCGGCCGGGAAAGCTCCTCGTGCGCTTCCCGGCCTTGCTCTTCCTCTTCCCGCACCTCTGGATCACGGTCGCGCGGATGTGCCGAGCGGGCTTCGCCCGAAGGGCCGTTGCCCTCTTTCCCTGGCTCTTCGCCGGCGAGGTCGCGCGGATCAAAGGCTTCCTCGACGCGCGGCCGGAGGCTCGGGCATGACCGCGCGCCGCCTGGTGCAGGGACTCGCCCTCGCCCGCGACTGGATCGCTCCCGGCGAGGCGATCGCGCAGTGGACCCACTTCGTGACCTCGGTCTGCAACGCGCGGTGCGCGCACTGCTTCTACCCGATCAACGCCGGCAAGAACGAGCTGACCGCGGAGGAGCTCGATCGGTTCGCCGCGACGCTGCCGCCGATCCGGTTGCTCCTGATCTCGGGGGGCGAGCCTTTTCTGCGCCGCGACCTGCCCGAGCTCATCCGAATCTATTTCGAGCGCTGCGGTTTCTTCTCGGCGTCCATTCCGACCAACGGGTTCTCCCCCGACGAGGTCGCGGGCGGCGCGGAGCGAATCTGCGGGTTCTCGAGGAATCTCTCGCTCGGAGTCTCCGTCTCCTTGGACGGCTTCCGCGCATTCCACGACGAGGTCCGCGCCGTCCCGGGACTCTACGAGCGGGCGCTGGCGACCCTCGAAGCCCTCCTCCACCTGTCGCGCCGCACGCCGAACCTGACGGTGGGCGTGACGACGGTGTTCATGCGGGGCAACCAGGCACAGCTCGAGGAGTTCTGCGAGTTCATCCACGACCGGTATCGGCCCAACCATCACGCGCTCGGCCTCGTGCGCGGAGAGCCCTTCGATCCGACCGTGAAGGACGGGCTCGACATCGACCTCTACGAGCGGCTCTCGCGCCGAATCGACTCGCGGTATCCCACGAAGGAGGCGCGGACGGGATGGCGCGGCGCCCGGACCCGCGCGCGCCGCGAGATCAACCGGAGGCGCTTCGAGTACATCGCGCGGCAGGCCCGCGGCGGCGCGTTCGAAGGGTTCTGCCTCGCGGGCGAGAGGGAGTACGTGCTGACCGAAGAAGGCGACGTCCACGGCTGCGAGCTGATCGGCGACGTTCTCGGCAACGTGCGCGAGGCCGGGTACGACTGGGGACGCATCCGGGGAGGCGAAGCCCGCGAGCGGTTCGTGGATGCGAAGCACGAGCGGTTGTGTCGCTGCACGCACGAGTGCAACGCGCGGACGATGATCCTCTTCGATCGCGGAAACGCGTTGCCGGTGCTCGCCGCCATGGCCGGGCTGGAAGCGAGGAGGCCCTCGTGAGCCGCGGCAAGGGCGGCCTCCGACTGCATTCGCTCAAGTACATGCTGGAGCTGACCTCTCGCTGCAACCTTCGGTGCGGCATGTGCCCCATGGACATTCTCACCCGGCCCTTCGAGGACGCACCCTGGGACATGGTGGAAAACGTCGCCGCGCAGATGAAGCAGCTCGGTCTGCGGATGAAGTACCTCCACGAGATGGGCGAGCCGCTCCTGTACAAGAGGCTTCCCGAGGCGATCGACCTCTTCCCCGGGGTCTGCGTCTCGACCAACGGCACACTCTTGAACGAGCGCTGGTCGCGCGACATCCTCGCGACCTCGCTCGCGAAGCTCCGCATCTGTATCGACACCTTGAAGCCCGAGGTCTACCCGATCGTCCGCAAGGGCGGCAAGTTCGAGGTCGTCGTCGAGAACATCCGCCGCTTCCTGGAGATGTCCAGGGGCAAGAGGATCGTGGTCGAAATCCAGCGCATGGTCACGACCCAGACGCACGATGAGTCGGTCAAGGACTTCCGCGAATTCTTCCACCTCGACCGATACCCGCAGGCGGTCGTGATCCAGAAGACGTGCGAGGGGCTGGACACCTCGGAGGTCACGGAGCTGCATCAGGCGTACTACGGCTGCTTTCAGGGCACGCCCTACCAGTGGTTCGTGATCCTCTGCAACGGCGACGTGACCCACTGCTGCTACGACTACGACGGGACCCAGAAGCTCGGCAACGTGCGCGAGCAATCGATCCGCGAGATCGCGGCCTCACCCTTCCTCGCGACGATCGAGGAAGGCTTTCGCTCGGGAGACTTCTCGAGGCTGCCCCGCTGCGCCGAGTGTTTCAAGAACCCCGCGGCGAAGCCTCCGCTGACGGATCGGATCTGGAGGTGGGCGCAGCTCTTCCCGTGGAAGGACCCGTTCAGGAGGTTCCTGAATGTGCCGGGGGGAGAGAACTGACTGCGCAGCGATTGCGGAAGCAAATCGCGTAGCAGTCATCCCGAGGCGCGAAGCGACGAGGGATCCCAGACTTGATTGCGATTGGCGTTCGTCGAGTCTGGGATCCCTCGCTCCGCTCGGGATGACGGATCAAGCCCTCATTTCGCGGCCCGTTTCCTCGACGCCCGGGCCTTCGGTGCCGCCATCGCCGTCTCTGGAGGCTCCGGCGCCGCCTCCGGCACGATCTCCACGATCGGCGGGATCTCGCCGACCGGTTTCTCGAAGCCGCACCCCGCCCTGTCGCAGGCGAAGACGTTGCCGGATTTGCGCTCGCGCAGGAGCAGATAGGAACCGCCACACTGGGGACACGCCTCCGGAATCGGGCGAGCCGAGAGCGAGAAATCGCAGTTCGGATAGTTCACGCATCCGTAGAACGGCCGGAAGCGCCCGCGTCGCTCGGCGATGATGCCGCCATCGTTGGGACAGCGCACCCCGGTGTCCTTGATCGGCTTCGGAGGCTTGTACTTGCACGCCGGGTAGTTCGAGCAGGAGACGTAGGCGCCGTAGCGCCCGTGGCGCCGCACCAGCGCGCTGCCGCAGCGAGGGCACGCCTCTCCCGTCGGTTCGTCGGGCCTCGCTTCCGCCTTGCCGCCCGCCACAGCGATGTTGATGACGCGCCGGCAGCGGGGATACGCCGAGCACCCGAGGAAGCTCGAGCCGCTTCGACTCTGACGTAGTTTCATGGGCGAGCCGCATTCGTCGCAGGTCGTGTTCTCGATCTCCGAGACGTCGACGGCGTCCTCCTCGGGATCCGGGATGTTCTGGGTGAACGTGCAGTTGGGATAGCCGCTGCAGGCGACGAAGAGCCCGTTCTTACCCATCCGGAGCTTCAGCCTCTTGCCGCAGTTGGGGCACTTCTCGTCGATCGCGGGAACGACCGAGAGCTGGAGCTTCTTCGCCTGCCCGATCGGGATTCCCGCCTTGCCCGAGACCATGTCTTCGAGGGCGCGATTGCGATCGCGCGTGAAGGTCAGGTCGAACTCGGCGAGCGCCTTCGTCCAGGGAAGCTTCCCCTCCTCGACGTCGTCCAGACGCTCCTCCATCCGCGCCGTGTAGGAGGTTTCGAAGAAGTCGTCGAAGTACGGGATCAAGAGCTCGATGACGGTCCGGCCAAGCGCCGTCGGGATGAAGCGCCGGTCTTTCTTGTGCACGTAGCGGCGTTCCTCGATTTTTCGGAGGATCTCGGCGTAGGTCGACGGCCGGCCGATTCCGTTCTCCTCCAGAAACTTCACGAGCGAGGCTTCGTTGAAACGGGGCGGAGGCTGGGTCTCCTTGCGCTCGGGCGTGACCGAAACGAGCTTGAGCGTCTCCCCCACCGAAAGGGGCGGCAGCCTGGGCGAGTCCTTCTCGGATTCCTCGTCCTCTTCCGCCGAAATCCCGTACGCCGCGAGATACCCCGCAGACTTCAAGGTCGAGCCGGAGGCGCGGTAGACCGCCGGTCCCGCCGTGATCTCGGCCGACGTCGTGTCGTAGACGGCCGGGGTCATCTGAGATGCGACGAAGCGCTCCCAGATCAGCCTGTAGAGACGCGCCTCGTCGGAAGCCACGTGGCGCGCGACCTCTTCGGGCGGCAGGGACAGATCCGTCGGCCGGATGGCCTCGTGCGCGTCCTGCGTGTCGCGCCGGCTCTTGAAGTAGCGCGCGGTCTCGGGAAGGGACCCTGGCCCGTAACGCTCGGCGATCAGATCGCGCACCGTCTTGAGCGCCTCCTCCGAGACGCGCGTGGAGTCGGTTCGCATGTACGTGATCAACCCCACGGTCCCCCGGCCGGGGATCTCGCGCCCCTCGTAGAGGCGCTGCGCGATCTGCATCGTCCGCCGCACCGCAAAGCCGAGCCGACGCGCCGACGCCTGCTGGAGCTGCGAGGTGATGAACGGCGGCGCCGGATTCTTCCGACGCTCCGAGCTCTCGACCGCGGTGACTCTCCACGTCTCACCGGAGACCGCGTCGCGGACGCGTCGGGCGTGTTCCTCGGAGGCGAGCCGGGGGTCCGTGCCGTCGAATTTGAGCTTCTCTCCCTCGAACGAGGAAAGCCTCGCCGTAAACGGAGGCGGTGCCGAGCCTTCGAGTTGGGCGTCGACGATCCAGTACTCGATCGGGACGAACGACTCGATCTCCTTTTCGCGCTCGCAGATGATCCTCAGCGCGACGGTCTGGACTCGGCCGGCGGAGAGTCCCCGCCAGATCTTCTTCCACAGAAGGTCGGACACCTCGTATCCGACCAGGCGATCGATGATGCGGCGCGCCTGCTGCGCGTCGACGAGGCGGGTGTCGATGTCGCCCGCCTCCTCCATCGCGGCGAGTACGGCCTTGCGCGTGATCTCGTTGAAGCGGACCCGCCGGAACTCGGTCTTCTTCGCGGAGGGCCTGAGCGTCTCCTGCAGGTGCCATGAGATCGCCTCCCCCTCGCGGTCGGGATCGGCGGCGAGATAGACCCTCTCGGCCGTCGCGGCCGCCTTGCGCAGCTCGTTGACCGTCTTCTCCTTACCCTGGAGAACCTCGTAGGTCGGCTGGTAGGCCTTCGATCGATCCACGCCGAGCCCCTTGCGCGGCAGGTCGCGCACGTGCCCGTAGGAGGCGAGGACCTTGAAGTCCCGGCCGAGAAACTTTTCGAGCGTCTTCGCTTTCGCGGGCGACTCGACGATGACGATGGATTTAGCCATTCGGGGCGCTGGACGGTCTCACAAACCGGCGGGACAGCGCAAACGTCCTTTCCGCTTCGTCGAAAACAACGGCGTATTCCCGCGGCGGGCGACTCGACGCGTGATGACTGAGGGCTAACGTCTTATCAGCGCGTAGCGGCCGCTCTCGGAGAGCGCGAGGCCCGCCCCCTCGAGCTCGAACAATGCGGCGAGCACGGCGGCGGCCGGCAGATCGAGCGACCGAGCGATCTCTTCGGCGGACAGAGCCTCTTCCCGTGTCAGGACCTCCAGAATGCGCCGCGCCTCGGGCGACAGGTCGACCCCCGGCGACAGCGCGCCGGCGACGGCGGATCTCGCGGGACCGACGGAGGGGAACAGCTCCGCCAGCACGTCCTCCGCTGTGCGACACAGGATCGCGCCGTCTCGCAGCAGCTCGTGGGTGCCGGCGGAGGTCTCGGAGAAGACGGACCCGGGCACCGCGAAGACGTCTCGGCCGCAGTCGGCGGCCAGACGCGCCGTGATCAAGGAGCCCGAGCGCCGAGAGGCCTCGACCACCACCACGCCGGCCGAGAGCCCGGCGATGATTCGGTTGCGGATCGGAAAATTCTGGGGGCGCGGCTCCTCACCGGGGGGGTACTCCGTGAGGACGAGGTTTCGGGACACCAGCTTTTCCTTCAGGAGCCGATGCTCGCGCGGATATTCGACGTCCAATCCACACCCGAGCACGGCGATCGTTCCGCCGGGTCCCTCGAGCGCGGCCTCGTGCGCCGCCGCATCGACTCCGCGGGCAAAGCCGGAGACGATCGCCACGCCCGCCTGAGACAGCTCGCGTGAAAGCCGCCAGGCCACGTCGCGTCCATACCGCGTCGCTTCCCGCGAGCCGACGATCGCGACCGCCGGCAGGCGCAGCCGTTCGGGCTGCCCCAGGCCGAAGAGGAGAAATGGAGGATCCGGGATCTCGAGCAGCGCCTTCGGATACTCGTCATCGAATGCGGAGACGAGGCGAATTCCGGAGCGCTCGAGCTCGCCCGCCCAACGCAGCGCTTCCGCGTCGTCGGGCCCGCGGAGAACGGCTCGCGCGCGCGCACGCGAGCCCAGTGCGTCGGACAGCTCCGCCTCCCCCGCGGCGAGCAGCGCCTCGAATCCGCCGCGCGCGCGCAACACGGGCCACAGCCGCTGAGGGGTCGGCTCGCGCCGACGAGCCCACGACAGGGCGGCGCGGCGGGCCGGGGAATTCGAGGTCACGCTCCTAAGGTACTTTTCATCGGCCGCGGCGACAAATCCCCCGTCCGCCATCGGGAGCAAACCTATAATAGCGACCCCGGCCGGGAGGCAGAGGAGGCGAGTGAGGCTGCGTCGCATCGTTGGTTTCGCTTTTCTTCTTGTCGCGGGAGCCTGCACGTCCTACTCCCACACCGAGAAGGCCGCCACGCAGATCGCGTTCGGCTCGGCGGTCGCGAAGAAGGGGCTCTGGCGGGAAGCCGCCTTCCGCTACGAGCAGGCGATCCAGAAGGAACCCAGCAACGCACGCGCCCACAACAACCTCGCCGTCGCGCTCGAGGCGGGAGGCGATTTCGCCCGCGCGCTGACGGAGTACAAGAAGGCCCTGGAGCTCGATCCCAACAACAACTACATCCGCCGGAACTACGCCCGCTTCGCTGAGTTCTACACCTCGTACACCAAGACGACGGGAAAGGCGACGAGTGCGCCGTAGCGTCCCGACGGCCATTCTGCTGGTCGCGGCGCTCGTGTGGGCGACCCCCGGCCGGGCGGGCGTGGATCAGGTGCGTCTCCGTCTGCCGCTCAAGCCCAAACTGCCGCTGCGCGGAAACGAGCGGATCGCTCTCGCCCCCTTCATCCTGGTCACCGATGCGGAGAAGGCGCGCGACAAGCGCCTCCAGAACGTGGACCTGCAGGCCGAGTTCCACCGCTTCTTGAAGAAACAGCTCGAGAAGAAGACGAAGTTCGAGGTCGTCGAGACGCCGCCGGAAGTCAAGCTGCCGACGCAGAGCCTGACGGAGCTCGCGAGGGCGACCGAGTTCTGGACGTCGGTGGGCGCCCAGACGGCGGCCGAGATCATCGTTTCGGGTAGCCTGGAGTTCAAGGTCGAGGACCGGTCCGGCTACAAGACGGAGGAGTACGTCTCGCCGATCGACGGGCGCACGTATTACCGGCAGGTCTACGTCGAGCAGACCGGTTTTCTCTTCGACATCGTGTTCCTGGTCTTCGACGGCCGGACCGGCGAGAAGCTCCTACAGGACGAGTTCAAGGACTTCCGCCAGACGGGCAGCCGAAGGACGGACGAGCTGCAGGGTCTCTTCGAGAATCTCTTCTCCCTGGAGAATCAAATCTTGAACACCTTCGTCGCACGGGACCGTGAGGCCGAGCGGTACCTTTTCAACGATTGAAACTCGACACCAAACGACAATGAAGAAAATCCTCCTGTCCCTCGCCCTCGCCTCGGCCGCGGCGGCACCCGCCGCGGGTCAGATCATTTCTCCCTATTACGACTACTTCGGACAGAACAAGATCGCCTACGACACGTTTCACTGGCAGATCTACCGCTCGACCCATTTCGCGATCTACTTCTACGATCGGGAGCAGGTCTCACTGCAGAAGGTCGCCTCGTACGCCGAGAGCGCGTACGACGACATCTCTCGCGCGCTGAATTTTCAGATTCCGAAACCGATCAACATCATCTATTACTCGACGCACTCGGAGTTCGAGCAGACCAACACGCTGGGCGGCTTCATCCCCGAGGCGGTGGGCGCCTTCGCGCTCCCGACGCGCAACCGGATGGTCCTGCCGGTCGACCTTCCCGACTTGAAGCTCCAGCAGCTGATCGGGCACGAGCTGACCCATGTCTTTCAATTCGAAATCCTTTTCGGGGGCAACTTCATCCGCGCGTACACCTCCGGCGCGCCCCAGTGGCTGACGGAGGGGATGGCGTCCTACTTCGGAAACGACGAAGACACCAAGGACAAGATGGTTCTGCGCGACGCCGTGCTCGCCGACCAGGTCCCCGAGATCGCGGAACGTCAGATCTTCGGATTCTTCGCTTACCGATTCGGTCACGCCGTCTTCGACTTCATCGAGGCGGAATGGGGCAAGGACGGCGTTCGCGATTTCGTCTTCGAGTACCGTGGCCAGCTCGGCCCCAACATCGACAGGGTCCTGAAGCGGGCCTTCAACGTGTCGGCGGAAGACTTCGACGTGCGCTTCCGCCGCTATCTCCGGCAGAAGTACATCAAGATCCTGACCGAGAAGGGGGAGCCGATCGATTTCGGCGACCGCGTGCGGCTGTCCGAGGATCAATCGGCCGAGCTCTCGGTGCGCCCCTTCCCCTCCGGCGATCTCGGCGTGGCGATCTCGACCCTCGGCGAGGACGCCAACGTCGTCGTCTTCTCCAGCCGAGAACGCAAGCTCTTCAAGAACCTGACGAAGGGATTCAAGACCCGATACGAGTACATCGTGGCGCAGTGGCTCACCACGGGTCCGATCGGCGGCGCCGACATCGCCGTGGCGCCGGACGGCAATATGCTCGCGCTCTTCGTCCGGCGCGAACGAGGCCGCGATCTGCTTCTCTTGAACGCCTTGGACGGCGACATCCGGGACCTGATCGCGATGCCGGGCCTCGACCAGCAGCTCAATCCCGCGTTCTCTCCCGACGGGAAGACCGTGGTGTTTCGCGCGCTCAAGGGAGGGCGCTCGGACATCTACTCGTACAACCGAGACACCAGGGCGATCACGAACCTGACCAGCGACGACGCCTACGACTTCGCGCCGGTCTATTCCCCGGACGGCCAGTGGATCTACTACTCCTCGGTCCAGGGCACCACGGCGAAGATCTTCCGTTTCCGTCCCGGCGTCCCCGGCTCGCGCGAGCAGATCACCTACGGCGACTCCAACGACGAGGATGCGTCGCTCTCGCCCGACGGGAAGCGGCTCTATTTCACCTCCGACCGTGACGGCGGGATCTACAACATCTACTCGATCAACCTGGAGAACGGCGAGACCTTCCTCCACACCAACGTCGTCGGAGGATGCTTCTCGCCGACGGCTTTGATCGGGCGTGACGGCAGCGAGCGGCTGGTCTACTCCGCGTACTACAAGCGCCGGTTCACGCTCTACGTTTCGGACGCCAAGAAACCGTTCAAGAAACTGGCCGAGCTCAACCCCGCGCCGTCACCCGCGGGACCCACGACCATCGCGCCTTTCCAGCCCTCGATCGAGGTCTCGGTCGATCCGGAGAAGATCCAGAAGAAGCCGAGCCGCAAGCTCGTGCTCGAGGACGCTCAGGTCCTCGCCGGCGTCGCGAGCGACCAGACCTTCCTCTCCAACACGGTCCTGGTCTTCGGCGACAACCTCGGGGATCGGCGGTTCGTCGCGGCGCTGCAATCGGTCTCCTCCTTCACCAACTTCGTCTTCCAGTACACCGACCTCTCCCGAAGGCTCCAGAAAGGGATCGAGGCCTACGACCAGCGCTACTACTTCCTGGCGCAGAACCTGAGCACGGGTCAGATCGTTCGGACCCGCGAGGCCTATCGATTCACGGGCGGCGACGTTTTCGTTTCGGAGCCGTTCAACCGCTACTACAGGCTCGAGGGCAGCGTCGGCTTCCTCTCACGCAAGTACGACGCGTATCCGATCTTCGACAAGACCACCGGACTGATCAGTTTCATTCCGACGAGCAACGACTTCCCGCAGCTCGGCGTCAAGCTCATCGGCGACACCGCGCAGTACGAATCCTTCGGACCCATCGCGGGGCGCCGGCTGTCGCTCGGGGTGAACTGGGCGGTGTCCACGGGTGGAACGAAGCTCCCGGGCTCGAGCGGAGGCTCGACCCTGAGCCTGGACTTGACCGCGGACCTGCGGCACTACTTCAAGATCACGCGCCGCTCGCTTCTGGCCCTGCGACTCTACGGCTTTCGTGCGAGCGGGGATCTGCCCAACGTCCTCGCCTTCGGCGGCCTGGATACCCTTCGCAACATCCCGGTGTACGGCATCTTCGGCAACACGGCCGCTTTCGCGAACGTGGAGTTCCGGTTCCCGCTGATCGACTTGCTCGCGACTCCGATCCTCGGCTTCCGCGAGATCCGCGGCAAGGCGTTCATCGACATCGGCGGCGCGGCTCTGAAAGACCAGCCCTGGCAGTTCTGGCAGGACCACCGGCTCAAGGACGGACTGTCGGATTACGGCTTCGGAGTCCAGACCAACTTTCTCGGCCTGCCCCTCCACTTCGACTTCTCCCGGCAGTGGGACTTCAAGAGCTCGCTCTCCAATTTCAAGCTCGTCTTCTACATCGGTCCGGAGTTCTGAAGGTCTCTGCGTCGTAGGGCGCTGGCCGCCGGCGGCCGGCTCACCGCGGCTCTCTTCGATCGCTTAGAATCGCCGAAGTGCCCCCCCGCACATCGCTCGCGGTTCGCGTGCTCGGCCCCTACGGAGGATCGGCGCCGGGCTACCGCATGACGACGTTTCTGATCGACGGCGAGACGGCTCTCGACGCGGGCGCGCTCACCGAAGCGCTTCCGCTCTCCGTTCAGCGCCGCATCCGCCGGGTCGTGCTCACCCACGCACATTTCGACCACATCGCATCGCTACCGTTCTTGATCGAGAACCTCTACGGCCGGGAGGCTCCGCTGGAGCTCGTCGCGCCGGCTCCGGTCCTCGCCTCGCTGCGGCAGCACGTCTTCAACGACGCGACGTGGCCCGACTTCACCCGGCTCCCCTCCCCCACTCATCCCACGCTCGCGTTTCGGCCGATCGCGGTCGATCGCCCGTTTCGCGCGGGGGGCGTGACGTTCACCCCTCTGACGGTCGACCATGTGGTTCCGGCGTACGGCTATCTGGTCGGGAAGAAGGGTCGGGCGGTGCTGTTTTCCGGCGACACGATGCCGACACAGAAGCTCTGGAAAGCCGCCCGCCGAGCCCGGGACCTGAAGGCGATCTTCCTGGAGGTCTCGTTCTCCAACGCCCAGCACGCGGTGGCGCGCGACTCGTGTCACTTGACGCCGAGCCTGCTGCCGGGAGAGCTCGCCAAGGCCCCCGACCACGTGCCCGTCTACCTCTACCACATGAAGCCGCCGTCGCTCTCTCGGATTCGGGGAGAAGTCGAGGCGCTCGGCGAGCCGCGGCTGAGATTGCTCGAGTCGGAGAGAAGCTTCCGATTCTGACGCCGGTTTCAGGTTTCAGGTCTCAAGCCGGGCTCATGATCCTGAAACTTGAAACTCGAAACCTGAAACCTCAAAGCATCCTCGCCCACGCCAGAAGGTCGACCGCCAGAGTTCCGGCGAGGCGGCCGCGCAGGGAATCGTTTCGCAGGAGATCCTCGCGAGGGCCCGAGAGGGTCGCCTCCCGAAGGAGCGTCGTGGCGCCGTCCCGCTCGTAGACCTTGTAGGCCGAACGAAAGGACGATCCAGCCAGGCGCCGCTCGATCGAGAGTCGCCGGGTCGCGAGGTCGACGGCGACCTCCTCCTCCAGGGCCTCGTCCTGCGACGCACCGGGAGGCGAGAGGCGAAGCCGAAATCCGGAGGCCGTCTCCTCTTCGCCGAGGACATCGGCGACGCCGGACGAGAGCCGGCGGTACCCGGCCGGGCTCGCGATCGCGCCAAAGGCCTCGGACGGCGTGGCGTCGACTTGCAGGTACGCCGTCAGCCTGGCCTCGCCGATCGTGGGCTCGGGATCGCCGACGATTGAAAACGCTCGAGCGAGAACTTCCGCGTCGATTCCGAAGAGCTCCGCCAGCGCTCGGTCGCGCCGGCCGAGGATCGGCACGCGCAGCCGCGAGTGGCGGTCGTCCACTCGGACCTCACCGGCTGCGAACGAGACGCCACGATGGCCGAGGTCGCGCCGAAGCCCCACGCGCCTGAGGAACCGCGACTCCGCGCGGAACGTACGCCTCCAGAGCGCCTCGTACTCCTCCGGGGACGCCGTGGCATCGAACACTTCGAGCGAGCGAGGTCCCTCGGGCACGCCTCCGAGGAAGCGGACTCGCAAACCGCGCGCGGTTCGCTCGACTCGCAGGTCGCCCAGAGGGGTCTCGACGGTCGCCGGGCTCGTCGGCAGTAGGACGGCCAGCGGGAAGCCGACGTCCGCGAGGATCTCCCCCGCCGGCGTTTGGACCATCAGCGCCGCGTGGTCCGCGTCCTCTTCGACTCTTCCCAGCACTCTGCGCGAGGAGAACCCCAGCTCGGAGAGCAGCGCGTCGAACGCCGCGACCCGAGCGAAGCAGGTGCCACCCGTCCCGCGCTCGAGGTGCTCGGCCCAGAAGATTCCGGGCGTGCGCGGTTTCGCATCGAGCTCCTCGACCTCGGCGTGGCGCAGGATCTTCGACGCGTTCTCGAAGGGCACGCGCGCGTTGAAGCGCGCAAACAGCGCTTCGAGAAAACCGATCCCGGGCTCGGCGCGGGAGAGGTCGAGGGAGTCGAGGACGTCGGCGAGCAGCGAACCGGGAAGGCTCAAGAGATTCCCGATTGCCGATTGCCGATCGACAATCTCATCCCCTCCCCTTCAACCTCGCCACCATATCCTTGATCCGAAACCTCGCGTCCTCGCCGAACCAGTAATCCAAGAACGGATCGTGATCCCGCGCCTGATCGAAGCGCGCGATCGCGGCCGCGCGCGAGCGCAGCTTGATCGCCGCGTGGGCGCCGGCGGAGAGGCTGGCCAAGAACCTCGCCCTCTCGACCGCGAGATCCAGGAGCTCCTCGGCGGGAACGGCGCGGTCGATGAGCCCGACGGCGAGAGCCTCATCGACCGTCAGGGTCTCCCCGGTCGCCGCGACCCGCTCCATGGCCCGCGGGCCGATGACGTGCCGGAACGGCTCCAGCAGGCAGGCAGGCACCGAGACTCCGAGCACGACTTCCGAGAGGCCGAACTTGCCCCGACCCTGCGCCGCGATCCGCTCGTCGGCGGCCATCGCCAGAATCAGCCCTCCGGCGATCGCGTGTCCGGGCAGCGCGGCGATGACAGGCGGGCCGAAGACGAAGATCTGACGGATCAGGTCGCAGTAGGCGGAGACGAACTCGGCCATTGCCCTTCGGTCCGCGTCGATCAGCAGCGGAAGGTCCCAACCGGCGGAGAAGAGGCCGGGCAGGCGCGAGGCGAGGACCACGGCGCGCGCCGTCGCGTTGGCGGAGAAGGACGCGGAGAGCTCGGCCACGAGGGTCGGATCGAACGCGTTGGCTTTCGGACGGTCGAGCGTGAGGAGGACGATCTCCTCGCGCGTCTCGACGGAGACGACGCTCAAGCGCTTCTCCGGCGTGCCCGAGCGTCCGCGAACATCAGCCGGTGAAGGCGGCGATCGGAGGTCAGCTCGGGATGAAACGTCGAGGCCGCGACGTTTCCCTGCCGCACCAGCACCGGTTCATCGCCGTGGCGGCCCAGGACCTCGACTCCGGGACCCAAGCGCCGGATTCGGGGCGCGCGAATGAAGACGGCCGGCATCTCTTCCCCCATCGAGGGACAGGAGACCTCTCCCAAAAACGAGTCCACCTGGCGCCCATAGGCGTTTCGCTCGACGTCGATGTCGATGACACCGAGGCCCCGCTGCGAGGGGTTCAGGACCTCGCGTGCCAGGACGATGGCTCCCGCGCACGTGCCGAGGATCGGCCGTCCGCTGGCGGCGAAGTCGCGAAACGCCTCCTCCCACGGTTCCGACTCGAAGAACTTCCAGAGCGTCGTGGACTCGCCGCCGGGGATGATCAGGCCCGACGCGCTCTCGAGATCTCGGGGACGCTTCGCCTCGAAGCTCGGCACGCCGACGTCGGAAAGCGCCTTGCGGTGCGCCTCGAAGTCGCCCTGGAGCGCGAGAACGGCGACGCCTTCGTGCGGGAGGTGGTAGGCGGGAGGCGGGAGGTGGTTTTCGTCGTCTCCCGTACGCCTTCCCCCTTCCGCCTGCCGCCTGCCGGCTCCGGTCGCCCCGTTCACCATCCCCGAGTCTGAAGCTGAGCCTCTTCGGGCAGGCTCGAGGCTTCGATCCCCTTCATCCCGGAGCCGAGGGACTCTTCGGCGGCGAGCAGCGCCTCGGCGTCGCGCCAGTGGGTGGTGGCCTGAACGATCGCGCGGCCTCGCAGCTCGGGGTCGTCGGACTTGAAGATCCCGGAGCCGACGAAGACGGCCTCCGCCCCGAGCGCCATGCAGAGCGCCGCGTCGGCGGGCGTCGCGATGCCTCCGGCGGCGAAATTGGGGACGGGGAGCTTGCCCTTCTCGGCGACCTCGACGACCAGCTCGAAGGGTGCCTGCAGCCGCTTCGCGGCCGCCATCAGCTCATCGCGGGCCAGCAAGGTCAGAGCGCGGATCTCGCGGTGGACCTCCCGAAGGTGCTTCACCGCATGCACGATGTCTCCGGTCCCGGCTTCCCCCTTCGTGCGGATCATCGCCGCGCCTTCGCCGATCCGGCGGAGCGCTTCGCCCAGGTTCCGGCAGCCGCAGACGAAGGGCACGCGGAAATCGTGCTTGTAGACGTGGTTCTCCTGGTCCGCGGGTGTCAGCACCTCGGATTCGTCGATGAAATCGACCTTCAACGCCTCGAGAACCCGCGCCTCGGCCAGATGCCCGATCCGGCACTTCGCCATCACGGGAATCGAGACCGCCTGCTGGATCTCTCGAATCTTCGAGACGGGCGACATCCGCGCGACTCCCCCGTCGCGCCGAATGTCCGCTGGCACCCGCTCGAGCGCCATGACCGCGGCGGCGCCCGCCGCCTCGGCGATCTTCGCCTGCTCGGCGTTGACGACGTCCATGATGACGCCACCCTTGAGCATCTCGGCTAATCCGACCTTTACCCGAAAAGAGTCGTTCGTCTGCATTGGCGATCCCTCTCTGTTAAGCGTTTCACACCACCGGCGCTCCCATCGTCGCGCTTCGTCTCGATCGCACTTCCCGCACCGCTTGGGCCAACAGAGCGATTCCTGGCTCGATGTCGCTCTGTTCGACTCGAGAGACGGAGAGCCGCATCTGAGGACCGTCCTCCGCGCGCGGATCGAAGTCTTGCCCCGGCGCGATGCCGACCCCCCTTCGTCCCGCGGCTTCGGCGACCCTTCGGCCCGAGACGCCGTCTGGCAACCGGAGCCAGAAGAGCGGATTGTTCCCCTCCCCTCCGCTCCACGACAGCTCGGGCAGGTGGCGCTCCAGAGCCCGCCTCGCCCCGGAGACCCGCAGCCGGAGCTCTTCGTCGCGGTTTTGCCGCACTCTTCGATCCGAGCCGGCGCGCAGAAAGGACGCCACCGCGGCCTGGAGCGGCACGGGCGTCTGGAAGTCCGCCGCCTTCTTCACACGCGCGACTCGTTCGACGATCGGCCGGTCGGCCGCGATCCAGCCGATCCGGAATCCGGGGACGAGATCCTTCGAGAGAGTGCCCAGCCAGACGACGCGATCCGGCCGCCGGACGGCGAGTGGCGTGATCCCCGACTCCGGCTCCTCGTAGCCGTCTTCGATCACCAGCGCGCCCGCCGCGAGCGCCGCGGCGAGAACCGATTCCCGACCCTCGTCCCCGGTCGTGATACCCGTCGGATTCTGCCGCTCGCTCATGACGTAGACGAGCTTGACGCGGCGGCCGTAGAGGACGGAGCAATCCGGGCCGGACGCCTCCATCGGCATCGGGAGGATGCCGACGCCCGCGAGCCTCGACAAGGCGAGAGCTCCTGAGTACGTCGGCGATTCCATCCCCACGAGGTCACCGGGATCGGCGAACGTGCGAAAGAGCAGGTCGAGGCCTTGCTGCGCGCCGCTCGTGACGAGGATCTCGTCCGTCGAGCGTTGGATGCCGTGATCGGCGAGCCGCCGAGAGATCTCACCGCGCAATTCCTCGAGGCCGAGCGGGGGAGCGTACTGCCAGAGCTCCTTTCGCCGGCTCCACGCCTCGGCGACGGTTCGCGTAAATTCCTCGAGCGGGAAGAAACGCTCGTCGGGCGTGAGCCGCGAGAAATCGGCGACGACCGGCGCCGCCAGCTCGACCGGCGACTCCTCCGGCAGCTCGGCGGCGCGGCGAGACAGCAGGGAGGTCAGGCGGAAGACCGGCCGGGACGCGGGAGCCGCGCGAACGATCGTGCCGCTGCCGACCCGGCCCTCAACGAGACCCTCCTCCTGGAGCCGGCGATACGCGGCCTGGACGGTTCCGCGGTTGACTCCGAGCGCGGCCGCGAGCTCTCGAGTAGGGGGGAGCCGGCTGTTTTCGAGAAGCCGACCTCCTTCGATCCGGCTGCCGATCGCGAGGAACAACTGATCCGCCAGGGGAGTCCCGCCCGACCGGCTCAGGCTGATTTCAGCCAATTGGCTCAACACCAACCCAATTGTACCGAAACCATGGGCCGCCGCAAGCTCACCGCTATCTACTCAAGACAAATGACTTATCTGTAGAACCTCATGTCTGACAGCTGAGAGCTGACAGCCGACAGCTACCTAACTAGGCTCCGTGCCTTCGCAGCTCGTCCTCGAGAGATCGGGAAAAGAGAAACTCACGCTCGCTCTCCGAGATCGATCTCCGTTTCGCGAGCGATGCGCGCACCTTTTCCTCGATCGCCTCGAGCTCGGCGAAGCTGTCGGTCAGCTCCCGAACGACGGCTCGCCGAGCCGTTTCGTCGTCCGACCTCGCCTCGAGGTTCCGGCTGTCTTTCAGGCTCTTCAAGATCACACGCGACAGGTAGAGGATTCGGTCGGGCGAGACCCTCACGAGGGCCTCCCGGAACCCCGGCTCTCGGAAAGCGGGTGGCGCAGCAACTGCTCCAGCACCGACCCCGGTAAGGCGGCGACGTCTGCGCCCATCAGCGCGGCATCGAGAACATGGATCGGGTTGCGCACGCCGGAGACGACGATCTGGGTCTGGAAGCCGTAGTTGTCGTAGATACGGATGATCTGCTCGATCAAGTCCATGCCGATCGAGCCCACGTCGTCCAGCGAACCGACCACCGGAGCGACGTAGCTGACGTTGCCCTTCGCGGCGATCAATGCCTGCGCCGCCGAATAGCACCCGGAGATGCACGTGGCGATCTGATCCTGCGCCAGAAGCCGAGCCACGCGCATTCCGTCCGGGCGCAGCGGCATCTGGATGACGACGTCCTTGCCGAGCTTGGCGAGCTCACGCGCCTCCTTGTACATGCCCTTCGGATCCTCCGCGCCCGTCTCGACCAGGACCGGCCCGTCCGTCACTGAGGCAAGCTCTCGGAGCGCCTTTCGGTGCTCGACCCCGGTCGCCTCGCTGGCAGCGATCGAGAGCCAGACGCCGTCCAAGAGGCCAAGGTCCTTGATGCGGCGAGCCTCTTCCACGCTTGCGCTATCGAGAAACAATCGCATGGCCGCGGGATTCTATATTGGCCGGCTCAGCCGGTCGGGACTCGGGACTCGAGAGAAGAGGAAGGCCCCGCCGGCTATTCCTCCGCTTCCTCCTCTTCGTCCTCGATGAACGGAGTATCGGACTTCTTGCCGCCGCCGGCTCGCGGCTTCTCCGGCTCCGCAGGAACCGGCAGGGCCGCCTGCGGGTCCTCCTCGTTCTCGTCCGGCTCGGCGAGCTTGGCGAGCGCGACGACGCGGTCGCCCGGCTCGAGCTGGATCAGCCGCACACCCTGCGCCGCCCGGCCCGTCTCGCGGATGTCCTTGACCTTGATCCGGATGAGCATGCCGCTCTGCGTGATGAGCAGCAACTGGTCGGCGTCGGTGACGGACTTGATCCCGACGACGGGGCCGTTCTTCTCGGTGACCTTGAGGTTTATGACACCGGAGCCCCCCCGGCCCTGATAGCGGTACTCCGTCACCTCGGAGCGTTTCCCGTAGCCGTTCTCGGTCACCGACAGCAGGTGCGCCTTCTCATTGACGACGTCCATCTCTACGACGACGTCGTTGTCTTTTTTCAGCGTGACGCCGATGACCCCCGTGGTGTCGCGACCCATCGGCCGGACGTCCTTTTCGGAGAAACGGATGCCCATGCCCTGCCGCGTGCCGATGAAGATCTGGTCCTCGCCGCCGGTGACGCGGACCGAGAGCAGCTCGTCGCCCTCCTCGATGTTGATCGCGATGATGCCACCCGAGCGCACGTTCGAATACGCCGAGAGCGCGGTCTTCTTGACGAGTCCCTGCCGGGTCGCAAACGTCAGGTAGCGGTCCTCGGGGAAGTCCTTCGTCGAGGCGAGCGCGACGAGACGCTCGCTGGGTCCCAGGTTCAACAGGTTCACGATCGCCTTGCCGCGCGTGGCGGGGCCGAGCTGCGGCAAGTCGTAGACCTTGATCCAATGCATCCGCCCCATCGAGGTGAAGGCCAGGATGTACGCATGCGTCGAGGCGACGAACAGGTGCTCGACCACGTCCTCCTCGCGGGTGGTCGCGCCGATGCGGCCCTTGCCGCCGCGGCGCTGCGCTCGATACAGCGACAGGGGAGAGCGCTTAATGTAGCCGCCGCGGGACACGGTGATCACCATGTCTTCCTCGACGATCAGGTCCTCGATGTCGATGTCGGAGGCCTCGGCCACGATCTCGGTGCGGCGCTCGTCGCCGAACTGTTTGCGGATCTCGGAAAGCTCGGAAACGATGATGTCGAGCACGAGCTTCTCGGAGCCCAGGATCTCGCGCAGCCGGGCGATCAGAGCCAAAACCTCTTTGAACTCGACGACGATCTTCTCGCGCTCGAGGCCCGTCAAGCGGTGGAGCCGCATCTCCAGGATGGCCTGGGCCTGGACCTCATCGAGGCGCAGGACCTGGGTCCCCTTCCCGCCCTCGTCTCCGAGCGCGGCCCCGATGAACTTCTCGAGGGCCGCACGCGTCATGGAGACCTCGGCCGACAGCCGCTCGCGCGCCTCCTTCGGGTCCTTCGAGGAGCGAATGATCTTGATGACCAGGTCGAGGTTCGCCAGAGCCAGCGCCAAACCGCGCAGAAGGTGCGCGCGCTCCTCCGCCTTTTTCAGGTCGAACTGCGTGCGCCGGATCACGACGGTCTTGCGGTGGTCGATGAAGTGACGCAGCAGCTCGTGCAGCGGCAGGACGCGCGGCTGGTTGTCGACGATGGCCAGGAAGATGATGCCGAACGAGGACTGCATCGGCGTCAGCGCGTAGAGCTTGTTCAGGACCACCTGAGCGTTCTCGCCGCGCCTGAGCTCCACGACCACTCTCATGCCCTCGCGGTTGGACTCGTCGCGCAGATCGGCGATCCCCTCGATCTTCTTCTCGTTGACGAGCTCGGCGATGCGCTCGATGAGCTTGGCCTTGTTGACCTGGTACGGGATCTCGGTGACGACGATCGACTCCTTCTCGGTCCGAGCGGCCTTCTCCACCATGGCGCGCGCGCGCACCTGGACCGTTCCACGCCCCGTCTTGTATGCGTCGCGGATGCCCTGCGCCCCGTGGATGAAGGCGCCGGTCGGGAAGTCCGGCCCGGGCAACTTCCTCATCAGCTGGCCGAGCGTGGCGTCGGGGTGCTTGATCAGCTCGATCGTGGCGTCGACGACCTCGGTCAGGTTGTGCGGAGGGATGTTCGTCGCCATGCCGACCGCGATACCGGTCGAGCCGTTGACGAGCAGGTTCGGAAATTTTGCCGGCAGGACGGTCGGCTCGACCAGGGAACCGTCGTAGTTGGGAATCCAATCGACGGTCTCTTTGTCGATGTCCTCCCCGAGCATCTCCGCCGACAGGCGCGTCAGCCGGACCTCGGTGTATCGCATCGCCGCGGCGTTGTCGCCATCGACCGAGCCGAAGTTGCCCTGGCCGTCGACCAGCGGGTAGCGCAGCGAGAACTCCTGCGCCATGCGGACGACGGAGTCGTAAACGGCGCTTTCGCCATGGGGATGGTATTTCCCGAGCACGTCGCCGACGATGCGCGCGGACTTGCGGTACGGCTTGTTGTGCAGGTTTCCCTGCTCCCACATGCCGTAGAGGCAGCGGCGGTGGACCGGCTTCAGTCCGTCGCGCACGTCGGGCAGCGCGCGTCCGATGATGACGGACATGGCGTAGTCGAGATACGACCGCCGCACCTCGTCTTCGATCGCGACGGGGACGCGGTCTTCGGGAGTCAGAAGGTTGCCGCTCATAGTGGCCATCCCGGCCGTAGGGGCGGGGGTGAACGCCGGCGGACGCCGGCGTTGCCTTCTGCCGAGGGTTTGCCTCTGGTGGCCGGCTGTCCCCGCCCGAAGGCGGCCGCAAAGGCCGCCGCTACGACGCTAGATATCGAGATTCCGTACATTCAGCGCGTTCTGCTCGATGAAGTCGCGTCGCGGTTCGACGGCGTCGCCCATGAGGATCGAGAAAACCTCGTTGGCCTCGACGGCGTCCTCGACGGCGACCTGTAGCAGGCGTCGCGTCTCCGGGTTCATCGTCGTGTCCCAGAGCTGCTCCGGGTTCATCTCGCCCAGACCCTTGTAGCGGTTGATCAGCAGCCCTTTCTTGGCCGACTCGTAAATCGCGTCCACGACGGCCGCCAGCGTTTCGTGCTTTTCGGTCTCCCCGTTGCGGGTGACCGCATAAGGCCCGTCGAGGAGTCCGCCTATCGCTTTGGCGGTTTCGCGGATCCGCTTGAACTCGAAGCCCGACACGAAGTCGGCGTCGATCCGCGCCGAGCGAGGCACGCCGTTGACCTTGCGGGTGATCTCCAGCGCCCAGCCCGAGTGCTCCTCGTCGGCGACGACCTCCGCCTTCTCCACGCCGAACGCGCGCACCGCTTTGGCGATCTCTTCGACCTTCTTCTTATCGGAAAAGTCGGACTTGGCCGTCATGCGGCGGTCCAACAGCGCGCGGACGAAACCCTCGGGCACGCCGCGCAAGGCGAGCCGCGCGACGAGGTTTCGATACTCCTCCATCTTCTCGAGGGTCGATGCCAGCCGCGCCCCGGAGACGCTCGTCCCCGACATCTCGGAGGAGAGCGAACGGTCCTCGCCGAGCCGGGCGAGGAGGAACTTCGACATCTCCTTCTCGTCCTTCAGGTAGGTCTCCTTCTTTCCCTCCGCGACCTTGTAGAGCGGCGGCTGCGCGATGTAGAGGAAGCCCTTCTCGATGATCGCGGCCATGTGGCGGAAGAAGAACGTGAGCAGCAAGGTTCGGATGTGCGAGCCATCCACGTCGGCGTCGGTCATGATCACGATCTTGTGGTACCGGATCTTGGACGGATCGAAATCGGTCGAGATGCCCGCTCCCAGGGCCGTGATCAGCGTGCGGATCTCGGCAGAGGCGAGCATCTTGTCCAGGCGCGCCTTCTCGACGTTCAAGATCTTGCCCCGCAGCGGCAGGATCGCCTGGGATCGCCGGTCGCGCCCCATCTTGGCCGAGCCGCCGGCCGAATCCCCCTCGACGATGAAGATCTCCGAGAACGCCGGGTCCTTCTCCTGGCAATCGGCGAGCTTGCCCGGCAGGGCACCGCTGTCGAGAGCGCCCTTCCGGCGCACCAGCTCTCGCGCCTTGCGCGCGGCCTCGCGCGCGCGCGCCGACTCGACGATCTTCTCGACGACCTTGCGCGCGACGCGTGGGTTCTCCTCGAGATAGGACCCGAGGCGGTCGTAGACGACCTGTTGCACCCAGGTCTTCACCTCCGAGGAGACCAGCTTGTCCTTGGTCTGGGAGGAGAACTTCGGGTCCTTGACCCTCACCGAGACGACCGCAGTCAACCCTTCGCGGCAATCGTCGCCGGAGAGAGTCGTCTCTTTCAGCGCCTTCGTCAGCGCGTTTTGCTCCGCGTAGCGCTGGATCGCGCGCGTCAGCGCCGTCTTGAAGCCCTCGAGATGCGTGCCTCCGTCCCGGTTGTTGATCGTGTTCGTGAAGGTGAAGATCGTCTCGGCATACCCCTCGTTCCACTGGAGGGCAACCTCCACGCGCTCCTTGTCCGCGTCGCGCTTGGGATCGCCCGTCCCGTTCTTGACCTCCTGGAAGAAGATGACCTTGTCGTGGATCGGCTGCTTCGCCTTGTTCAGATGCTCGACGAAGGAGCGGATTCCCCCCTCGTAGGCGAAGTCGTGCTTCTTCTCCGTGCGCTCGTCCACGATCGAGATACGCACCCCGGGGTTCAAGAACGAAAGCTCGCGCAGACGCTGCGAGAGGCTGTCGAAGTGGAACTCGGTGACCGAGAAGATGTCCTGATCCGCCCAGAACGTGATCTTCGTGCCGGTCTTCTTAGACGTGCCGACGGCTTTGATGGGGGCAATCGGCCGTCCCCTCTCGTAGGTCTGCTGCCAGACCTTGCCGTCGCGGCGCACCTCGACCTCGAGGCGTTTCGAGAGGGCGTTGACGACCGACACGCCGACTCCGTGGAGGCCTCCGGAGACCTTGTAGGAGTTGTCGTCGAACTTCCCGCCCGAGTGCAGGTCGGTCATGATGATCTCGAGCGTCTCGCGCTTGTGCTCGCGGTGTTGCCCGACCGGAATGCCCCGCCCGTTGTCCTCGACCGTCACCGAGTTGTCCGGATGGATCGTGACGGCGACGTGGTCGCAGTAGCCGACCTGCGCCTCGTCGATCGAATTGTCGACGAGCTCGAAGACCATGTGGTGGAGACCGGAGAGGTCGTCGGTGTCGCCGATGTACATCCCGGGCCGCTTGCGCACGGCCTCCAGGCCCTTCAGCAGCTTGATCGAGTCGGTGGTGTAGGCGGTGCTCATCGGATCAGCCCTCGACCGCGCGCAGCAGCCGGCGCTCCGAGACGGCGCCGCCCCGAACGTCCAGCAGGGCCGAAGCGCGGCGCGCCCAGCGCGACGCCTCGGAGGAGCTCGTCAGGACGACCGCCGCACCGGCGGGCAGGGAGTCGAGGAATTCCTCCGCCGTCCCGCCGGAGAGGCCCGCGTCGAAGTCGTCGGCGGCAAAGAGCGGCGAAGCCCCCGAGGCCTTCGCGACGGAGCTCCATTCGGCCAGCTTGATGGAGGCGACGGTCCGCGCGATCTCTCCGGAGGAGGCCTGCGCCGAGAGCGGACGGCCACGGCGGGTCCACGCGAGATCGTCGCGGTGCGGCCCGGCCAGGGAATACCCGCGGCGCTTCTCGAGGGGGAGCAGCCGCTCGCACGACTGGCGAAGCTCCTCGGCCGAGTCGCTCTCGGTGCTGTAATCGACTCGGATCGTCTCCTCGCCTCGCCCCGCGCCTGCGGAGATCGCGTCGAACTCGTGCTTCCAGAGGGCCAGAGCCGCCCGTCGATGGCGGCGGACGAAGGAGCCCGCCAGGGCCAGCTCTTCGGTCCAGGCTTCGAGCTCGCCCGGAGAGCCCGAGCCGCGGCCCAGCCGCGCGCGCGCCAGCAGCGCGTTGCGCTCGTGGAGCGCCGTCGCGTAGCGCGCCAGATCGTCGCCCGCAGCGGGACGGAGGCCCAGGACCAGCCGATCCAGGAAACGACGGCGAACGGCGGGGGAGCCGGTCAAGAGCTGCCGGTGCTCCGGAGCCAGGAAGACCGCGGGCGCGAGCGCGGAGATCTCCCGGAAGCTCGCCGGCTTGTCTCCACGGCGGAACTCCCGCCCGGCCTCACTCGACCACCACACGTCGATGCGCTCCTGCCGCCCGTCGCGCTCGAGCACGCCCGAGATCGAGAAGCGCTGCCGGTCGAACGCCATGTCGGCGGCAGCTGCGCACCGAAAAGACCGCTGTCCACAGAGGAGCGCCAGACCCTCGAGCAGGTTGGTCTTGCCCTGCGCGTTCTCGCCCGTGACGAGCGTGATCCCGGCGCCAAAGGAGACGGGGTCGGGGGTCAGGTTTCGGAAGCCGCGGCTGGAAAATTCGGAAAGCTGCAAGGATTCCCTTCGGATCAGAGGCGCATCGGCATGACGACGTAGAGGTATCGCGACGCCCCCTCGATGCCACCCTCCGGCTGACACAGACATTGCGTGTTCTCGTCCTTCAGCTCGAGGCGGACCGTCTCCGATTCCGCCTCCTCCAGAAAATCGAGCACGTACTGCGCGTTCAAGCCGATCGAGAGAGGCTCCCCCTCGAAGGCGACGTCCAGAGTCTCCGTCCCCTCTCCCAGCTCCTGGCTGGCCGAAGCGACCGTGAGCAGGTCTTTCTCGAACGAGAGCTTGACGCC
>Ga0070706_100001122_pt1 | contig 28963 bp, 19 predicted proteins | sample KBSK5501metaG_FD_65476 | JGI IMG/M metagenome (GOLD analysis project Ga0070706, IMG submission 65476) | Corn, switchgrass and miscanthus rhizosphere microbial communities from Kellogg Biological Station, Michigan, USA - KBS K5-50-1 metaG | ecosystem: Host-associated > Plants > Roots >... | reverse complement strand
GCATCCTGGATGGCCGCCCATACGAGGGAAAGAAGGGTCGGGGTTCGATTTAACACCGTGGGGATACCCTGGGCAGGTTGCGCCGAACATCACGCCGGATCACGCGACCGGAGCGGGGAACTGGACGGATGACATGCTGGCTCGTGCAATTCGCGAGGGTGCCGGCCATGATGGTCACCTGCTCGACCCACAGGCAATGCCATATGAATTTTATCGCTCGATGTCGGATGAAGACCTAGCATCGATCATTGTGTATTTGCGGTCCATTCCTCCGGTACGGAACGCCCTTCCCCCATACGCGACTCACAATAAAATCGTCGCTCCCAACGCTATTCCGCTCTTTGCGCCAATACCGGCGCCCGACCTCTCCACGCCGGTGAAGCGCGGTGCCTATTTTGTGCAGCTTGGTGCATGTCAATGGTGCCACACACTCCGGGATGAGAATCGGAGGCCACTTCCAGGGCTTGAATTTGCAGGCGGGGACTTGATAGTCAACCATTATGACCAGGCGAGTAGTGCGAACCTAACTCCAGACGCCTCCGGCATCAGCTATTACGACGAAGCTCAGTTCCTAAAAACAATACGAACGGGTAAGGTGGGCGCACGGAAGATCAGCCCAATGATGCCATGGGAGTATTTCGGTCAGGCGACAGACGACGATCTGAAAGCAATATTCGCCTACCTGCGCACGCTTACACCAATCCACCACCGAGTTGATAACACCGAGCCTGTGGCTTACTGCCGAATATGCAGGCGGCGGCACGCAGGAGGTGCGCTCAACTAAGCTGAAGGTTCATCGATGCAAGAAGCGATGGCCGAGCCGTGCAAGATTCTCGGCAGGGATAACATCGCGATTTCACTCACAGCCCGAGAATCCAAGAAGACGCAGAAAGTTAGAAGATGCGTTCCTGGCGGCGGAGATTACCGAAGGAGCCGATGTTGGCGATGATGAAGGTGGCGGAAAAACGGTTTTCTGTGCGGACCTGGCCAAGGTTGATGCGGCGGTACTCGAGGGCGAGACCGCAGCAGCCGCCGTTGTAGCTGATCTGCACGAGCTGGTTTTGCAGGGTTTGGTTGGTGAAGTCGTAGCTGATACCCGTGGCGAAATTGAATCCCCTGCGCGTCAAGTTTCCGTAGCCAAGGAGAGCGCGAACCTGGTTGGAGAGGGGCTGCTGAAAAGGGACAAAACCAGGTGGGGGAGATGGAGGAAGGTCGGCTTCCACGGGGTTGGCATTCAGGCGGAAATGGGCGAGGGTGGCGAAGAATTCGCGGTAGGGCTTTATTTTGAGGAGCGTGCCGATGGTGACGAGGCGCTGAATCTGAGGATCGTACTGGAGAATCTGTTCGAGGTCGTAGAGGCCGCCAGGAGTGATCCTTAAATCGCTGACAATGGGGGACCAGTTGCGCGGACCGAAAGCGAAGGCAAAGGGCGAAACAGAGTCAAACGCCAAGAACACATTGCGCTGGCCATCGACTATGGCGCCGCCGAAGGTGGGGTCGAAGTAATGCTTTTGAAAAATGCTCCAGGAAAGCAACTCCTGGGGCTGGTCGTCGCCAGTTTTGGAGAAGAGCCGCTGGGTGACGCCGTATTCGACTTCGTTGGTATCGGTCAGGGTGGCGTCGGAGTCGAAGCGGATGAAGTCCGCGAAATTATTTATGCCCGTGACATAGCGATAGGTGATGGCGGGCTCGATGGTGTGTTTGAACCGCTTGCGAGGCTTACTTTTGTCGAGAGAGGAACGGTCGAAAAAACGCTCGAGTATGGGAGGACGCAGCTCAACGGTAAGTTCGCCGGAATTGCGCACGATCGATTGAGGGCTTAATTGGCCGGCCGAATCGTAGGAATCGCCATAGTAGGCGGTGCGGAAGGCCGCAGAGGTGGTGACGCCAAGCCAATTGCCGAAATGGAGCGGAACGGTGACCTTGGGGGCAAACTCGGTACGAGGAACGAATCCAGGAGTATTCAGCGGAGTATCATCCTGGCGGTGGAGCGCATCGGCGAAGGAATCGAAAGAAAAATAGACAGGAAAATTTCGCCAGGGGGATTGTTCGACGGAGCTGAAGCGAACTTGCGGGGCGTCACGAAGCGAAACGCTGACGGCCGGAGTGACTACGCCGGTGGTAGGAGAAGTGATCGGAATGCTGAGAAAGGTCTTATCGGCTGAGCCGGCAAAGTTCAGACTGAATCCCCGGAAGTTGTTGGTCAGGAAAGTAGCGCTGCGAACTTCGGAAGTGATGGCGTCGCCAAAGGAGTCCGCAAAAGCCAGGCGGAAGGTCAGGGAAGTTAGTTCGTTGACGTCGGCTACGAAGCGCCAGCCGCCCGGAAGGAGCGACTGGACCTCCAGTTGCTGCTGGTGGCCGCCTTGCTTCTCGACGATGGTGGCGCCGTTAATCCCGGGTAGCTGGAGACCGCGGTCGATCACACCAAAATAGGTGTACTGGATAGAAGTGTTCTCGAAGGGCCGGGCTCGAAATTCGGCGCGCTCAGCGGAGCCGCGCTTGGAGAGCAGCTCGGCGCCCAGGGTCGCGTCCAGCCAAGGTTTCGGAGCGAAGTAAAGGGAATCCCCCAAGACAAAGCCTTTGGTATTGCTCTGGCTAATTACGGGGAGAAGGATTCCGGACTGACGGATTTTTTCACCGGCGGGAGCGGTGGCGTAGGGGAGCCAAACGAGAGGCACGCGGTAGAGGCGGAAGTTAGCGTTGACCAAGGCAACGCTCTTATTAAGCCGGATGCGGGCGTGCGGGGCATAGAACTGCCACGTGGGATGCTGAGGATCGCAAATCGTAATCCAGCCGCTGCTGACAAGATAGACGTCGCCCGGGAAGCGTTCGACCTCTTGCGCCTGAAAATAGAGGGGGTTCTGAGAAACGAGAATCAAGGGATTGGCGCGGCGCTCGATTTTGACGGTGCCGCGAACCTTGGTGAAGCTGCCATGCCCGGTACTTACGTTGTAGCGAGCTTCCTCGGCTTCAAGATGTTCTTTGTTGTAATCGAAACGAACATGGCCGCGAGCGAAGGATTCGGAAGTTTTCTCGTTGTATTCGATGTGGTCGGCCTGGAGACGCTCATCTCCATAGCGGATGTCCACGTCACCGTCAGCGATGAAGAGGTCGCCGCGTTTTTGTTGCGGGCCGCGAGACCAGATTTCGACGTCACCCCCTGTGTTTGAGTGCAAGCGGATCTGCTGAGCAAAGCAAACGGGCGAAGCCAAGGCACAAGAAGAAGAAAGAAGCGCAGCAAGGTAGAAAAAGAAGCGGAGCACGGACACGGACCGGGCATGGGAGTGACCATTCACGCGGAACATTTTGCCGATGAAAACAGTGGAATAGCCTAGCATGCGGTCGCGGGGATGTGTAGCCGGACGCGAAAACGTGGACAAGTACGAGGCTAGAAGCGGCGATCCGACGCCGACGCTGAGAGGATGGGAACGAAACGCAGAGTCAGTGTGGCGCGTCTCTCTCAACACAGGTTGGTTTGCCATTCCAGAAACAATTGATGCACGTCGTGGCACTCAAGAGGTATGATGCCCGGCCTTGCAAACTAGGGGGAAGAAAATGCGCCGTACTGTGTCTGTTGTGAGAATCATACTGACCGCAGGGATATTTTGTGCTGGATTGGCGATGGTGACGCCGGCCGGGCTGGCGGGGCAGTCAAATGCCACCGACAAGCTGAAGAATCTTGAGTTTCGCGAGATCGGGCCGGCAGTGATGGGCGGGCGCATCGACGATTTTGCGGTCGTCGAGAGCAACCCAAACATTGTGTATGTGGGGACGGCGTCGGGCGGGGTGTGGAAGACGACGAATAACGGCACGACGTGGGAACCCGTATTTGATAAAGAGGGCGTGTCGACGATCGGAGACATTGCAATCGCTCCGTCCGATCCCGCGGTTGTGTGGGTCGGCTCGGGAGAGCCCAACAACAGGCAAAGCTCTTCGTGGGGAGATGGAATCTACAAGTCGCTGGACGCCGGCAAGACGTGGCAAAGAATGGGGCTGGCGGCGACGCACCATATCGGGCGCGTTGTGATTCATCCGAAGAATCCGGAGGTGGTGTACGCGGCGGCGCTCGGGCATCTTTGGGGACCGAATCCAGAGCGCGGCGTTTACAAAACGACGGATGGCGGGAAGACGTGGAACCAAGTGCTGAAAATAAATGATGACACGGGCGTGAGCGATATCGCCATGGATCCGGAGAGCCCGGATACGTTGTACGCCGCGGCTTATGAACGCAGGCGGACGCCGTTTGGATTTAACGGAGGCGGGCCCGGGAGCGCGATTTACAAAACGACGGACGGCGGTGCGACTTGGAAGAAATTGACGAAAGGACTGCCGTATGAGAACGGCGGCGATTCGGGGCGAATCGGGCTGGATATTTACCGCAAGGATTCGAACATCGTTTATGCCATCGTGCAGCACGAAAAAGGCGGAACGTATCGAAGCGAAGACAAGGGCGAAACTTGGAAGAAGATGGGAGACACCAATCCGCGTCCTTCTTATTACAGCCAAATTCGCATCGATCCCAACAACGATCTGCGAATCTGGGAGCTTGGAGCGCAGATGTTTTACTCGGAGGATGGGGGTAAGACATTTTCGACGCAGCGGATAAAGGGGATTCACGGGGATTTTCACGCGATGTGGATCGATCCCGCGGATTCGAACCACGTCATCACGGGATGCGACGGGGGAGTTCACTGGAGTTACGACAACGGGCGGACGTGGGATTTCATCAACACGATCGCGATTGGACAGTATTACGAAGTCGGACTGGACAACGAAAAACCCTACCAAATCTGCGGGGGATTGCAGGACAACGGAAGCTGGTGCGGGCCGAGCATGTCCTTGGCGCGCGACGGCATCACGAATGAGGATTGGACGCTGATGCCGGGCGGCGACGGCTTTTACGCGGAGATTGATAACGCCGAGCCGTGGATCGTCTACACGGAATCGCAGGACGGGCATATTTCCCGGCGTGATGCGCACAGCGGGCAGCAGAGGGAAATCATGCCGGAAGCCAAGGCGGGCGAGCCGCACTACCGTTTTCAGTGGAATTCGCCGATGGCGGTTTCGGCGCACGACCACAAGACGATTTATTACGGCGGAAATTATTTGTTCAAATCGACGGACCGCGGGGATTCCTGGACGCGGCTGGGCGGCGATTTGACCACGGGAGTGGACCGCAACAAGCTGCAAATCTTCGGCAAGGTGCCGGACAAGAATACGTTGTCGCGCCACGACGGCGTCGAGGAATACCCGACGATCACGACTTTGAGCGAATCGCCGATGAAGGCAGACGTGCTTTGGGTGGGAACGGACGACGGGAGCCTGCAAGTAACGCGAGACGGCGGAAAGACCTGGAAGAACGTCACTTCGCGGGTGCCGGGCGTACCTAAGGGAACTTATGTGAGCCGCGTGGCGGCGTCGAAGTATGGCGAGGGCACGGCGTACGCGACGTTCGACGGGCATCGCAATGACGACTACAACGCGTACATTTTTCTGACGACGGATTACGGAGAGAGCTGGAAGCCGATCCGCAACGGGATTCCTGATTCCGCAGGGACGGTGCATGTGGTGCGCGAACATCCCCGAGACGCAAATCTGCTGTTCGCAGGAACGGAGTTTGGACTGTGGGTGTCGTGGGATCGCGGCGGCAATTGGACGGCGCTGAAGAATAATCTTCCGACCGTGCCGGTGGATGACCTCGAGATTCAAGCGGAGCAGAACGACCTGGTGCTGGCGACGCACGGGCGGTCGATCTGGATTTTTGATGACATTACGCCGATCGAGAAGTTCAACGCCAGCGTGGCCAATTCTGAGTTGACATTTTTCAGCCCGCGACCCGCGACGCTGTGGGACTTGCGGGAACGCAGGTGGAGTGCGGGGCAGAAGATGTTCACGGCAAAGAATCCGCCATACGGCGCGATTTTGAGTTATTACCTGAAGGAAGCTTTGCCGCCAGAAGCGCCGAAGACGGCCAAAGACGAAAAAGATAAAGACAAGGAAAAGAAGGAAACTGCCACCACGGAGCAAGAAGCGAAAACCGAAGAGGCAGCCAAGAAAGAGGGCAAGGTAAAGATCAGCGTATATGACAAGGACAACAAGCTGGTGCGGGAGCTGGATGGGCCTGGCAAAGCCGGAGTAAACCGCACGAACTGGGATTTGCGTTGGAATTCTCCGGCAGTGCCGACGCCGGAACAGCTCGAGGCAGCAGCGGCCGGTTTTGATTTTGGGCCGCGTGGACCGCTGGTCGAGCCGGGCAAGTACACCATCAAGATCAAGGCGGGGAACAAGGAAGCCGCGCAAGAGGTGGTTGTGGAGGACGATCCGCGGATGCAAATGTCCGCAGCGGACCGTGCGGCGCGGCGTGAAGCCATCGATCAACTCTATGCGCTGGCCAAGACCGCGGACAAAGACCGAAAAACAATCGAGGGAATCAAGGGAGGGCTGAAGGCGGCCAGGGATCAATGGAAGAAAGATGCCGGCAAGCCGGATGCGCCAAAGATTCCAGAGGAAATACAGAAAGCCGCCGAGGAGCTGCAGAAAAAGGTGGATGCGGTTGCGGAGAAGTATGTGCGCGAGCGCGAAGGACTCGGGAACGCGGGGCCACCGTTTGTGTGGAAGCCCGAACCACTGCCACAGCAGGTCCAGGGATTGTTGAGAGACCTGGATGGGTTCTGGGCAGCACCGGGAGGGCAACAAAAGGACAAGCTGGCGGAAGTGACGCCACTAATCAGCGAAGCGTCGGCGCAGGTGAAGAAAATTGCGGAAGAAGAACTCCCCGCGCTGAATAAGAAGATGAATGACGCCGGAATACCGCATATCGTATCCGTAACTCCGCCGCCGACAGGAAGGCGAGGCGGCGAGGAAGAGGATGAACCATAGGAGAGTTTGGAAGAGCGTGCTTGCGGCCCATCCTTTGCCCTATTGGTAAGGGCAGAGATACGAATCCTCTGCTGCCAGAATCATGCTTCAGCGGATGCGCAGTGGCAGGCTGTTTGTTCGAGGCGAGACGGTCTGGACGAGCTTGCGTCTAAGGGTGCAGAACAGAGTGGCAATCCGGCCGACCGCGTGCCCGCGGCCAGCCAATTACATAGACCAACAAATCGGATGATCTTAAGAAACGACGGAGGAAAGAGCATGAACGCGAAGCAGCTCAGCCTGCGCGGTCTGGCCGCGTGGTTTGCGGTGTTGACGGTGATTCTCGGTGGAAATTGGTGTGCCGCTCAAGCGAAGCCGCAAGACGCCGCGGCCCAAGAGCAGTCCGATAAGAAAGAAGAAAAGAAAGACGAAAAAAAGAAAGGACTGCCGCTGAAGCCGGCGCGAAAAATTGAGTTCACGACAGACGAGGGTACGTGGCTTTCGCTGGATGTTTCACCGGATGGAAAAACCATCGTTTTCGAATTGCTCGGCGACATCTACACGCTGCCAATCGAGGGGGGAACGGCAAAGCTGGTGGATGGAGGAATGGCGTTCGACAGCCAGCCAAAGTTTTCGCCCGATGGAAAGTGGATCGCGTTTATCTCCGACCGCGAGGGCAGCGAAAACATTTGGGTAATGCATCCGGACGGCAGCGGTGTAAAGCAGGTTTCGAAAGATCCCAACAATGAGTTTGCTTCGCCGAGCTGGTCGCCGGACGGGAATTACATCCTGGTGTCGAAGGCGGGTTTCGGAATCACGACGTTTGAAATTTGGATGTATCACGTGGATGGCGGCTCCGGGGTGCAAATCACCAAAGCGAAGCCGACGCCGACGACGCCGCGGAAAGACCGCGGAAACGCGATCGGAGTGGTGGCTTCCGCGGATGGCAAGTATCTCTACTACGCCAAGCGTACGGGCGGGTTCGAATACAACGCGCAGTTTCCGCTCTGGCAAATCGCGCGGAGGGACCGCAAGACCGGTGACGAAGACATTTTGCTGGAGCAGACCGAGAGCAGCTTCCGGCCCGTACTTTCGCCGGATGGTACCCAGCTTCTTTATGTGACGCGATACGAGACGGAGAGCGGCCTGCGTTTGCGCAATCTGCAAACGGGTGAAGATCACTGGGTGAGATATCCCATCACGCGCGATGACCAAGAGTCCCGCTTCACACGCGATCTTTTTCCGGGGTACGTATTTCTTCCCGACGGCAAGGAAATCATCTACAACCAAGATGGAAAAATCCGCCGATTAAATCTTGCGTCAGGCGCGGAGAGCGTGATTCCGTTTACCGCGCAGGTGTCGCAAGAGCTGGGACCGAAACTGGACTTTCCGCAACGGGTGGAGCAAGGCCCGCTGAAAGTACGCTTGATCCAGGATCCAATCGAATCTCCGGACGGCAAGAAAATGGCCTTTTCCGCGATGACGCACCTTTACACCATGGATATTCCCGGCGGCAAGCCGCAGCGCTTGACGAGCGGGAACGAGCATGAGTTCCAACCTGTATGGTCGCCGGACGGGAGTTCCATCGTTTACGTGACCTGGTCGAGCGAAGGGGGACAACTGTGGAGGGTGGCGGCTTCGGGGGGAACGCCACAGCAATTGTCGAAGTCAGCTGCGGTTTACAGCAATCCGGTCTGGTCGCCAGATGGAAGCCGCATTGTGGCGCTGCGCGGGAATGTCTATGACCGCGAAAGAAGCCAATTCGACGGCGGTCAAACAAAAAACGCCGACCTCGTCTGGATTCCTGCCGCAGGTGGCGAAGCGAATTTGATTTTGCCCGCGCGCGGTGCGGGCTCGCCGCACTTCACGCACGATAAAGACAGGATTTACATCTACACGCCACAGGGGCTGGTCTCGCTCCGCTTTGACGGCACGGACCGCCATACGCACATCCAAGTGAAGGGGCAGGGCGGTTATTTTGCGGAGGAACCTACCTCCGCTGACGATGTGCAGGCCAGTCCGGACGGACAATGGGTGCTGGCGCACGTGATGAACCAACTGTACGTGACGGCGATGCCGGTGGTGGGCGGCGAGGCGCCCACAGTGAACGTATCGTCGCCGTCCATGCCCGTGAAGCGGCTGACGGACATCGGGGCCGATTATTTCAATTGGGCGGATGACGGGAAAACCATCACATGGGCCGTGGGAGCCAGCCTTTTCCGCGAGCCGCTAAGCGCTATTTCTTTCGAACCTACGAAGGAGGAGGAAAAGAAGGAGGCTGAAAAAAAGGAGGCTGAGAAGAAAGACACCGGGGCGCAATCGGCGGACGCGAGCAAAGACGAAAAAAAGGACGAGAAAAAAGAAGCGAAGAAGCTAAAGGAAGAAGACAAAAACGTCCAGGAAATTGCGGTTGACCTGGAAGTTCCGCGGAAGACCCCGAAGGGAACGATTGTGTTGCGGGGTGCGACGGCCGTGACGATGAAAGGCGATGAAGTTCTGAAGAACGCGGACATCGTGATCGAGGACAACCGCATCAAGAGCGTCGGGGCGAAGGGCGGCGTGCCGGCGGGGGCCAAAGTGTTTGATGTAGCTGGAAAAACGATTGTGCCGGGGTTTATTGACACTCACGCGCACTGGTTCGAAATCAAACGCGGCATCCTGGACACGCAAAACTGGGCATTTTTGGCGAATCTGGCTTATGGAGTGACCGCGGGACTCGACGTGCAGACGAGCACGAACGACATGTTTGCGTATCAAGACCTGGTGGACAGCGGAGACATCATCGGCTTACGCGCTTTTTCAACGGGGCCCGGTGTTTTCTCCGACAACAACTTCCAGTCGATGGAAGAAGTGAAAGGCGTACTGACGAAATACAGAAAATATTACGGCACGCACAACATCAAGAGCTATATCGTGGGCAACCGCAAGCAGCGCCAGTTTATGGTGCAAGCGTCGAAAGAACTGGAAATGATGCCGACGACGGAAGGCGGGCTGGACCTGAAGCTGAATCTGACCCACGTTACCGACGGTTTCCACGGCAATGAGCACACGCTTCCCATCACGCCGCTTTACAAGGACGTGCTGCAGATGTTTGCGCAATCGGGGATTGCAGAGACGCCTACGCTGATCGTGAACTACGGCGGCCCATTCGGCCAGGAATATTGGTTTGAGAATAGCGACGTACACGACAACGCGAAGCTCAACCACTTCACGCCGCACAACCTGATAGACGAAAAGACCAATCGGCGGCCGGACTGGTTCCGCAAAGACGAGTACGCGTTCCCGAAGCTCGCCGCGCAGATGGCGAAGCTCTCGAGAGCGGGCGGTCTCGTCGGAGTGGGAAGTCACGGGCAGTTGCAGGGGCTTGGCTATCACTGGGAGATGTGGATGCTCGCGAGCGGCGGAATGACGCCACTCGAGGTGCTGCGATGCGCGACCGTGAATGGTTCGAGGATTGTTGGCCGCCCGCAGGACCTCGGTTCGATCGAGGCTGGCAAGCTGGCCGATTTGGTCATCTTGGACAAGAACCCGTTGGAGGACATTCACAACACGAATACGATTCACTGGGTGATGAAAAATGGGGAACTGTTCGTGGGCGACACTCTGGATCAAGTCTGGCCGGAACAGAAAAAGCTTGAGCCTCTGTACTTCTGGAATTTTGACAAGCCCAAGGCCGGAGAGCCGTTGAGCTATGGGAAGACGGTGAATCCGTAAAGCGCGAGCGGCCCGCGGAAGGCGACCAGCGAGGAGGGGCTCTCATTCATAAGCCCCTCGGCCACCGTTTACAATAACTGTTCACTCTTTGGGTTTGGCTTCTGCTTTGGTTTGCGTCGAGCGATACCAGGCAAATGTGCGGTCCAAACCTTCTTCAAAACCAATTGGCGGATCATAGCCGAGGAACTCGCGCGCCTGCGTGATATCCGCTTGCGAATCGCGAATGTCTCCGTCGCGCGGCGGCTCATACTTCGCTTCGAGCTTCTTGCCAGAAATTTTTGCGAGGAGCTGCAGCGTCTGGTTCAAAGTAAAACGGCCGCCGGTTCCCACGTTGAAAGTCTTTCCAGAAACAGTGGGCGCTTCGCAAGCGAGGAGATTGGCCTGCACGGCGTTTTCGACGTAGGTGAAGTCGCGGGATTGCTCACCGTCGCCAAAAATGACGGGCTGGGTCTGTTCCAGAAAATATAGACAGAATTTTGCCAGGACGCCTGAATACGGCGAACCGGGATCCTGGCGAGGGCCGAAAATGTTGAAGTAGCGGAGAGAAACATTTTCAAGGCCGTAACAGCGGCCAAACGTCTGGGCGTAGAGTTCTCCAACGAATTTGGTTACGCCATAGGGCGAAATGGGGGCCGGGGGCATGGTCTCTACTTTGGGCAAAGCCGGGGTCTCGCCATAGGCGGAAGAAGATGCCGCGAAAACCACGCGCTTCACTTTAGCGTCGCGCGCAGCAACGAGGACGTTCAGGGTTCCATCGATATTTATTTTGTTGGTTTCGATGGGATCCTTGACGGAGCGTGGAACGGACGTCCGCGCGGCCAGGTGGAGCACGTACTCGGCCTCATGCATCGCCTTGCGGACGACTTCAATGTCCGTGATGCTGCCCTTGATAAACGTGATTTTGTTGCGGACTTCGGCGAGGTTATCCTCTTTGCCGGATGAGAGGTCGTCGAGCACAACGACGCTGTGGCCGCGCCGCACGAGTTCGTCCACAGTGTTCGAGCCGATAAAACCGGCGCCGCCTGTGACGAGGTAGCGCATTCAGGAAATCCTCCTCGAGCGAGGTCCGTGAACGGCGGAGTGCCGTCCCGGTCATTGATGCGGCGCCGGCAAAGACGCGGGCCCCGCATTTTGGTAACCTCAGAGTTCGCGGGTAGAATCCGGCGGATGCTCCGGGACTATCGCGGACGAATTTGTATTGTACGACGGAAGACCAAAAGTTAAGAGACTGTTTCCCATGCAGGTCACACAAAGAGCATGAGCTACCGGAAAGTTATTGGCGTCGCTGTATTAGCGGCGCTGGGATGTGCAGCCGCAGGCTACTATTACTTGAAAGAACGAAGCGAGGGGCCTGCGGAAATATCGAGCTCAACGCTCGCTTCCGAACCGATGAGCGATCCCGGCACAGCACTCCCGCCGGCCCCGGCGACCAGCAGCTCACCAGGTTCGGGGGCGAACGATAAGAGCGAGCCAATAGCGGACACCGGACTACCTTTGCGAGCGGGAGAAGTGCTGGAGTACACGGCGAATGTCGCCAACCTGAACGACGTGGCCAAACTAAAATTGCAGATAGGGGAACGGAAGGACTTTTTCGGGAAGAACGCATGGCATCTGCAAGCGTTTGCGCACACGGAAAACCCTCTCCGGATGGTCTTCGTGCTGGACGATCAATTCGATTCCTATAGCGATGCCGCGAGTATGACGAGCCTCCAGTACGAAATGCATTTAAATGAGCGTGGACAGAAAGTGGACTCCGTCCAGCGGATGACGGCTACGGGAAAAGAGCCGGCCCCTCCGCATGCTACCGAGACTCGGGTGCTTCCCGGAACGCGCGACCCGCTGGGGATGTTGCAATATTTGAGGAACGTGGATTGGACGAAGACGGCGGAAGTGCGGAGTCCCGTCTACGATGGGCATAAGCTATACGACGTGCGCGCGAAACTCGTGGGACCGGGCGAGGCGGTCACCGTTCCAGCCGGAACCTTTAAGGCCTCGAAGATCGAAATGCGGGTTTTTGAAAACGGCGAAGAGATGAAGGACGCCCATTTCACGATCTATCTGGCAAACAATGTCGCGCGCACGCCGGTGCTCCTGGAAGCGATCATGCCGTTTGCAACAGCAACAGTGGAGTTGCAGAAAGCGAAGTAGAAGGTTTTTCTCCCCATGCCGGGCTGTAATATTTATCCAACAACATCGCAGGAAATTAAGGGCTTGCCAGGCTGACGGCGCTGGATGCTATCCAATCGCCAGCTGTTCAATCAACGCACAGACGATATGGCCGATGGTGATATGGGCTTCCTGGATTCTCTGAGGATCTTGTGAAGGGACGTTGAGGAGAAGATCAACTTTGCGGGCGAGAGCTCCGCCGGTTTCGCCCGTAAGCGCAACGAGATATGCACCGCGGGCCCGGCCCGCCTCCACTCCACGCACTATATTTGGACTTGCGCCGCTGGTCGAAAGGGCCACCAGAATATCCCGAGCATCGACGAGTGATTCGATTTGCCTTGAAAAAATATGGTCGAATCCATAGTCGTTGCCGGCTGCGGTGAGCACGCACGGATTGGCTGTTAAGGCCAGCGCCGCGAGGCTACGTCGCTCGGATCGCAGCCTAACGACAAGTTCAGCCGCGAGGTGTAACGCATCGGCCGCACTTCCGCCATTTCCGAAGAAGACGACTTTTCCGCCGGCGCGCAGCGACGCTGCACTTTTTTCAGCGAATTGCCCGATACGCCCGACGAGCTCGTCGGAAAAGGCTTGCTTTACGCGAGCGCTTTCCTCGAGCAGCCGTCGGATTTCGTCGGCGTATGCGGCCATCAGAGCCTAGCAGAGAACAATTTTGCCGCGATGACGCATGACTCTGCGCGTGGCGTTGCGAGTGTCCACAACAAGCTTGGCGGCATCCACGATGGCCACGTAATCGTAGCTGGAATGATCCGTGGCAATGATGACCGCGTCATAACTTCCCAGAGTTTGCGCACTCAGCGGGACGGACTTCATGTTTTCGTAGTTGTAGTGGCGCATTTTGTGAAGCTGCGGGAAGTAAGGATCGTTATAATCGAGATGCGCTCCGCGCTGCTGCAGAAGCTGCATGATTTTCAGCGTGGGGGATTCACGCAGATCATCGACGTCCTTTTTGTAAGCCACGCCAAGAATCAGCAGCTTCGCGCCCTTGAGACTCTTTTTGTGCTCGTTAAGAGCCGTGCCGACCGCCTCCACGACGTGATAGGGCATGGCGGTATTGACTTCACCGGCCAGTTCGATGAATCGGGTGGAGAAATCGAACTCACGCGCCTTCCAGGAAAGATAATAGGGATCGACCGGAATGCAGTGGCCCCCGAGGCCCGGGCCCGGATAGAAGGGCATAAAACCGAATGGTTTTGTCGCGGCCGCGTCAATCACTTCCCAGATGTCTACTCCCATACGCAAGCTGAGCATCTTCAGCTCATTGACAAGCGCGATGTTGACGCAGCGAAAGATATTTTCGAGGAGCTTAGTCATTTCCGCAGCCCGCGTGGAGCTGACCGGTACCACCCGCGCGACAACCTGAGCATAAATCGCCTGGGCGGCGCGTCCGCTCGGCGGATTTACGCCACCGACGACCTTGGGAATCTGCGCCAGCCCAAACTGCTTGTTGCCGGGATCTTCGCGCTCGGGAGAGAACGCAAGAAAAAAATCGCAGGCGATATTTTCGTTTTCCGGGCCGGCGGCGATGGGGCAGTGGAGGCCGCTCTTCTCGAGGATGGGTAGCACGAGTTCTTCGGTAGTGCCCGGATAAGTTGTGGACTCGAGGACAACCAGTTGGCCCTTTTGGAGATGAGGCTGGATGGAAATCGCGGTCTGCTCGACGTAAGACAGGTCCGGGTCACGGCGTTCATCCAGTGGCGTGGGCACGCAGATGATGATGGCGTCCGCATCTTTGAGGCGGGTAAAATCCGTGGTCGCGCTAAAGTGCCTGGAGTTGACGAACTGCTGGATTTTGGTCTGCGGGATATGTTCGATGTAAGACTTGCCGGCGTTGAGCATCGACACTTTGTTCGGATCGGTATCAAATCCCGTGACTTTGTGGCCAGCCTCGGCGAAACGCAGGGCCAGCGGCAGCCCAACGTATCCGCAGCCAATGATGGCGACCTTCAATTGGGCGCCTTTGAAGAATTCGGGTTTGCGGTCTATTGGCATGAGTTACGTCGCTCTCCTCGTCATTTTTGGGGATTAGACAGGCCATTCGGCCGATTGGACAAAGACATAACAATATAGCAGGTTCTGGGCGAACAAAAAAAGTCAGGCATCCGGAATGTTACCGCTCGTTCAATGGTGGTTGCGGGTTGCATCCAGACGCGGGAAGATAAGGGCGATGATTTTGTCGACGGGAAAGCACGAGCTGAAGGCAACCGTCACTCAGTGATGAGTCTGATCGTCCTACTGCTCGGGCTCGGTGTAGGCGTGCTTGTGGGCTTGCTGGGGATCGGCGGGGGCGTGGTGCTGGTCCCCGCGCTGGTTTACCTGCTGCGCATGGACCAGCATGTGGCACAGGGCACTTCGCTTTTTATCCTGCTTCCGCCCTTGGGGCTTGGCGCACTGCGAGAATACTGGAAGCAGGGGCAGGTGGACGTGCGCGCGGGAATCCTGTGCGCATTCGGCATACTGGCAGGCGGCTACCTTGGTGGGTGGATTGCGGTTCCGCTAGAATCCCGCCAGCTGAGGGGGCTGTTCGGTTGCTTTCTGATGCTAGCTGCGGTCTTGCTCTGGAGAAAACCGCAGCCCCAGAACCAAAAGACGGGCTCCGCGAGTGAGGCGCCGGCCCGTGGGTGACAACCGGTTGCGAAGCGCAGGGATTTTTGTGGCGGCGTGCGTATGCGGCATAGCGTCCGGGCTTTTCGGGATCGGGGGTGGAGTTTTCTTGGTGCCGTTCCTCGCACTTTTTTTTGCGTTTGGGCAGCATCGCGCGCAAGGCACGAGTTTGATTGCGCTGATACCGCCGACAGGCCTGCTCGCATTTATTGCATATGCCAAGGCGGGCTACGTTTCCTGGCAAGCTGGGTTGTTGCTAGTTCCGGGCGTCTTCGTGGGAGGAATTTTGGGCAGCTGGCTAGCTAAACGGCTTGATCCCCGGCACATGCGGCATGTTTTTGCCGGACTGATGTTTGCGCTAGGTGCATGGCAGGCATTTACTGCCTGGCGGCACTAGGGAGTTTGCGAAAACCATGGTCGATGTTCACTGTCACATTCTTCCAGGACTCGACGACGGCCCGGAAGACATAGGTGTTTCGCTGGCGATGGCGGAGACCGCGATTGCGGAGGGGATTACGCATGTAGTGGCGACGCCGCACTCAAGCAATCGATATTACTTCGAGTATTCGCGCGTGCGTGAACTTCGAGAGGAGCTTCAGGCAAGAATTGGCAACCGTTTAGTTCTGGCTACTGGCTGTGATTTCCATTTGAGTCCTGAAAATCTGGATGCGTTGCGTGCCGATGCCTCGCGATTCTGTATTAACCAGCATGACTTTCTGCTCGTGGAATTCAATGAATTCTCAATTCCGCCAAGCATGGACCAGACGCTGCATGAGATTCAACTCTTGGGACTCAGGCCGGTGATCACTCATCCAGAGCGAAACGCGATCCTGCGGTTGCAGACGGCGCGGCTTGCAAAATGGGCTCGCCTCGGTTGCTTCATACAGGTAACGGCAGGCTCCCTGACCGGAGTTTTTGGCTCCGGTGCGCAAAAGGATGCCTTGCGCTGGCTCGCCGACGGATTGGTTCACATTGTAGCCAGCGATGCACATAATACACGCGGCCGGCCGCTTAAACTCCAGCCTGCATTTGAGCTGGTCCGTGAACAGTTTGGCGAAGAAAAGGCCCGCGCTCTCTTCGTCGAAAATCCGATGGCGGCGTTCGAAGGGCGCGATTTGCCGTATGTCCCCAGCCTGCCGGACGAAGCCAGTGCTCCGCGCCGCAAACGATTTTTCTTCTTTTGAATTGTTAATTCGCAGGATGCAGCGGCATTCCGGCCCAAGCGTTTAAGATGCCGAGGAATTCGCGAACAACGTCGAGTGCATCGCCAGTCGTATGCCACCACTGCCCGGGTTCGAATGGATCGTCCGAGGCAGCTCTTACGAGAGCTTGTCCGCCTCTCGCGGCAATCCGATGCCATAGGATTTGCACGCGGCGCGTATGCACCTTACTTGTAACGATGATGACCTTGCTGCCCCGTTCTTCCGCAAGTGCTGCCGAAACGGCCGTGAGTTCATCCGCCGTATTCAGGATAGAAGGTTGGAGCACACGGATGGCGTCCGCAGGCACACCCTCGTGCAGAAGTATGCGCGAGTTGTAAAAGTCTTCGCCAACGTAGAGGATTCCCATCGCCTCGAGTGCCGCGCCTGGCTCGGTGGGACGTGTCAGCCAAATTTTTGACGCATAACCTTTTCGATACAATTTCGCTGCTTCCAAGGCTCGCAAGGGTATGCGCCCGCTAAGCACTACAATGGCCTGAGCCTTTTCGAGGGGGTCTTCGGCGACGAGCCAGCGACCTAAGCAGAGAAGAAACACAGCAGCGCTCAACAGCGCCACGCCGGCGAGGCCAAACAAGATCCGGCGGGTTCGCCGATGCTTAGTCGGAGCGGAATCAGCTTTGCTTTGTGGCTCCATAACCGCGATTCTTCACCGGTGGAGCGCATCGTATCCTCCGCCAGGGATGTGGTCAATTAGGCAGGCGCAGGATAAACTAATTTGCTGTTATTTTCGGGAGGACTCATGAGAGCGGTAGTGACGGGAGGAGCCGGATTTCTGGGTTCGCATCTTTGCGATCGGCTGATTGCCGAAGGTTGGGATGTGTTGGCCTTAGACAATCTCGTCACCGGAGTCGACTCCAACGTCGAGCATCTCTTCAAACACGCGAAATTTCGCATCGCAAGGTGCGACGTTTCAAAATATATCGACGTGCCCGGGCCGGTGGACTACGTTTTGCACTTTGCCTCACCAGCCAGTCCAGTGGATTACCTCAAGCTTCCCATTCAAACACTAAAGGTTGGCGCGCTTGGGACACACAACGCGCTCGGACTCGCGCTTGCCAAGAGAGCAAAGTTTTTCCTGGCCTCGACGAGCGAATGCTACGGTGACCCGGAAATTTCGCCACAGCATGAAGACTATTGGGGCCACGTGAATCCGATTGGGCCGCGCGGCGTTTATGATGAAGCCAAGCGGTTTGCGGAAGCCATGACCATGGCTTATCACCGGTATCACGGTGTGGACACCCGCATCGTGCGCATCTTCAATACTTACGGCCCTCGTATGCGCCTCAACGACGGCCGCGCACTGCCAAATTTCGTGCATCAAGCGCTAACCGGGAGAGCGCTAACCGTCTATGGCGATGGCAAACAGACACGAAGTTTTTGTTACGTTTCCGACTTGATCGAAGGGATTTACCGTTTGATGCAATCGGCAGAACACTTGCCCGTGAATATAGGCAATCCTCAAGAAATCACGATTCTGGAATTTGCCGAGAGGGTTCGCGCACATTTCGAGAATGCGCCCGCCATCGTCCATGAGCCGCTTCCGCAGGATGATCCAAAGCGACGCTGCCCGGATATCACGAAGGCAAAACGCATCCTGAAGTGGGAACCGAAGGTTGGATTGGAAGAGGGATTGGGAGTGACCCTTAATTATTTTAAGCAAGGATTCGCAGCCAAGCAATCCGCTTAGCAGCCTGCGCAGAGCGAGCCCGATGAGGAGCCGAGAGCATTGACTCGCTCACCATCCCTACCTTCACGTACAGTTAAGCTCGGCCGAAAGAGTAATACTCGAATCCAAGCTCGCGCATTTGCTTTGGCGAATAGAGATTCCTGCCGTCCACGACGAGGCTGCGGGCCATCAGGGGTTTGGCTCGCTTCCAATCCAGATTGCGGAAAACATCCCACTCCGTACAGACCAGAGCGGCATCCGCACCGCGCAGGGCCTCATAAGGGTCCTCGTGATAGGTCACCTTGGGGAAAAGCGCCTTGGTTCTAATAATGGCTTCCGGATCCGCGGCATGCACAATTGCGCCTTCTTCCAGCAATCGTTTAACAACTTCAAGCGCGGGTGCAAAGCGAATGTCGTCCGTATTGGCTTTGAAGGCCAAACCTAGCACTGCAACGTGTTTCCCCTTTACCACCCAAAGCGCCTTGTGGACTTTTTCAAGAAAACGTTCTATACGCTGCTTATTGACGCGCTCAGTGGCTTTCAGAATATCAAAATCGATTCCCACGGAGGCCGCGAGGTGAATGAAGGCCTGCACGTCCTTGGGAAAGCAAAAGCCTCCAAACCCAAGCCCTGCGCTCAGAAATTGCCCGCCAATCCTGGGATCCAATCCCATCGCGTACGTCACTTCTTTGACGTCTGCGCCAATTCTCTCACAAAGGTCGGCGACGACGTTTGCGTAGCTGATCTTAAGAGCTAGAAAGGAGTTGGATGCGTGTTTGATGAGCTCGGCACTATTGATGGTCGTCACGAGGAAAGCCGCCTCATGGTCCGACGGGCAAGTGCCTTTGTGCACCGGGCACTTGAAGCGGCGCTCCAGGATCGGACGATAGATTTCGCGCAAATCGGCCGCAGCGGATTCGTCCTCCACGCCGACCACGATGCGGTCCGGATGGAAAAAATCTCCCACTGCGGTGCCCTCGCGCAAAAATTCAGGATTCGAAGCAACGCGAAAATTGGACTTGTCCCCGCTACTATACGCGGCGAGCGCGCGCTGCAGCTCGAGGCCGGTTCTCGCCGGCACGGTGCTCTTTTCGATCACCAACTTGGGCGAGCGAGCGTGTTCGGCAATTTGCCTTGCAACTTGGTCGATTGCGGAAAGATCGGCCTCACCGTTCTCTTTCGGCGGCGTGCCCACGCAGATAAAAATAGCATCGCCCGCACGGATTGCTTCGCCTGCATCCGCTGTATAAGAAATACGGCCCGCCTTTCCAGCGGCCGTGAGGATTTCTTCCAAGTGGTGCTCATAGATAGGCACTTCGCCGGCTTGCAGACGCCGAATGCGCTCCGCATCGATATCCGTGCAGGTCACTTCATGCCCCGCCGCAGCAAGGCACGCCCCCGTCACCAAGCCTACGTAACCACATCCAATCACCGAGAGACGCAAGTCAGAATCTCCTTGGAAGCGCATCGGCAAACAACACAACGCTACTCCGAATTCATTGCGGACAGTTTATTTTGACCGAACGGCGTTGCGGAGGAAAGAACATCATTACCAGGTGTTGAGCTGCCCGCACTATACGTTCCAAGTTCTTTCCGAGGCGCTAATGAGGTCGCGGGGCCTCCAAGCCACGGCGTCTAACCTTTTCATCCTCTCCCCATCAGCAGACCGCGCAAACCGAGCAGCGCAAGCCGTGGCCTGCGGCGCACGAGGTTCCATAGCAGGCGCGTGGATTCATCGCGGTTGATCTCACCGAGAGACGCACGTGTAGAGGCATCCAGCAGGTCGACAAGCTGCGAATAGTCTTTTTGCTGAAAATGATGAAGCGCCCGCCGGATCAACCAGTGGGTGCCAAGCTCCCGGCGCAGCGCCGTAAGCTCTTTGCTGCCGCCTTTCTGCAAAATGGATTGCCCAACTCCGAGCGCTCCACGCAGCCCCGTCACGATTCCGCCGACGGTCGACACCTTTACTTGCGCGGCGGCATCACCTACCAGATAAACCTCGCCTTTGCCCACACGGCGTCGCACAGGCACCCACCCTCGATAAACAGGTATGCGCGCACCTTGCCATTCCAGCGGTTCCAGGTGTCTCTTCTCGAGAAAACACGCAAGACACCGCTTCGTATCGGGGCCTTGCTCGCCGATGATTCCCAACGCGCCTCTCTCGGAGGATTCAGGGATCAGCCAATAGAAATAAGGCGTATCGTCGGGAACGAACCAAACGCGTGTCGTGTCCGGGGGATGATCTTTCGGCAATCGAACGATCGCTTGCACCAGCGGGACCGTCTCAATGGGAGGCCAACCTGCGCTTCGAGCCACGCGGCTGGAAGCGCCATCCGCTCCGACAACGCTTTCCGCATGCAACTCCTCGCGTCGCCCCGCGGAATCCACTTCCACGCGCAGCCCCCGGGCATTCGGGGCTAGTCCAAGAAAGCGTGTGTCAAAAGAAAGTTTGGCCCCCGCTTGTTGCGCGCTCCGTGCCAAAGCAGGGATTAGACGCGACCTCTCGATGATGAGATCAGGCCGCGCCAGAGAGACTTGCGCCGAGCGGCCATCGGTAAACAATTCGAAACGCCGGATTTCGTTTACGATACTCTCCGAAGCGACGGCGCCAAGCTGGCTGCGAAACTGGTCGGTAACGATCAGAGAGCGCGCGGCCGGCTCAAAGCCTTGCCTCGATTCCAGGACCCGTACGCAACGCCCGCCCGCAGCCACCGTAGCAGCTGTGAACAGTCCAGCTGCGGAGCCTCCCACAACGATGACCTCGCCGCTCTCTCGGCCCGGCCGGGACTTCTGCTCAGTGCTTGACACGATCTCACTTTCCCAAGCCGCGCATACACCCGGAACCTTACTCGGCCGGGTATTCGCGCGCAAATGTATCAAGAATATTGACTGGTTTCCGTCCGACGCGAAGGGAGATGCATTAAGAATCGGTGAGACGGCAACCCGGTAAGTATAGCGAATCCACTTGTGCGAGCAAACTTGCCGAGGCCCTTCATAACCCGCCAGACCGATCCATCACAGACCGGCATCAGGTTAAGAGAGAGCAGCAGGTTTTGGCGCTTGCCGTTCATAGGGAGCGCGTTCAAGAAAAATTACTCCAGCGAGCACGGTGGCGAAAGCAAGGAGAGCCAACAGGATTGAGGCGAGAGGGGGAAGGTAGCTCACTAGTACGGCAGCCGCTCCGCTCAGCAATCCCAGCAAGTACATGGTGATGACAGCTCCACGTTGTCCAAGTCCCAGGTTCGCCAGGCGGTGAGCAACATGGTCCTTTCCAGGTGTAGCAAAAGGCAGCAGGCCACGCCGGGACCGCGAAATCGTGACCAAAGTGGTGTCGAAAATTGTGACTCCCAAAATCAGCAGCGGAGCCAGCCAAGCAGAAATATGGTTGGCGTGCTCAAGCCGTAGTTTGAGTCCAAGTGTAGCCATCAGGAATCCGAGAAACATGGCTCCGCCGTCGCCCATAAAAATCTTGGCGGGCTTAAAATTCCAGCGCAGAAAACCAGTGGACGCCCCAAGCACCGCAGCGGCGAGAGTGGTGACCAGCGTCTGGCCATTCAAATACGCAAGCAGAGCGAAGAAGATGGATGCCGTGGCGGCCACACCGGCGCAAAGGCCGTCCATATGGTCCAGGATGCTGAAGGAGGCGGTAATCCCGACGACGAAAAAAACGGTAAGGATCGCGTCCAGAACGTAACCCGTACGTCCGGCAAAGAGAAACTCAAATACCTGTGCGTGAATTCCAGTAACCAGCAAGACGCAGGCGGCAAGCGGCATAGCAACGAAAAGCTTAACCTGATGGTGCAACCAGCCTCGGTCATCGAGAATCCCCACAACAGCGACGACAGTCGCACCCGTCAAAATACCAACGATCTGGGCGCGCGCTGCTCCACTAAACGTGAACAGGACCGCGAGCACCACGGCCCCATACATCGCCAAGCCCCCTAGCAGCGGGATCGGGCGTAAGTGCACCTTGCGTGGTCCCGGAAGATCGACCATCCCCACGCGCAATGCCAGCGCGCGCACGGGCACAGTCAGCATTAGAGATGCGAATAGAGCTATCAGAAACGCCAGCAGTCCTGCGGGCATGTTGCCTCGTTTTGTTTGAAGATCCTGACCGGGACGGTGCGGCCAGTGCCTCAACCGTGTTCTGTCGGGTTGGGGACCCGGCTCCCAAGAAATAAATGGCTGCCCCACGCAGCCTTAACACGATACTTTGAAAATTGTTTCGCTTCAATCAGGATTGTTTGCCAAGCAATCAGCCAGCGAAACAGGAGGGCACAATAGCGAACGCAAGCGTATCGCGGTGTTCAAAAACGCACACTTGCTTCATTTCGCGCCTCTAATGGCTGCCTTTGTTTCCGAGCCCTTGCTCACTAGAGATGGTTTCAAAACCCTTCCAGCTCCTTTAGAATCAGCAGCTTATGGGACCCAATTCGAGGTTTTGAAATAGCTTCTAGCCACTATCGTTCGGTGAGCATGCGGCCAAACGTGCGGTTCACTTCCTCGCGATTCTTGGTTGCGTAATACCAGTCGATGGTGCGCTTCAGACCATCGCGAAAAAGCACTTTAGGTTCCCATACCAGCAGTTTCTTCGCGAGGGAGTTGTCTGCCACGCGATTGAGTGGGCCAGTCGGCATATCGGGCCGCAGCTTTATCTCGGCTTTATGTCCTGTGAAGTCGCAAACCATTTTCGCCGCATCGATGACCTTAATGCGCTCCATCGTTCCCAGATTGATGGCCGTGCCATCATTGATTTTTTCGCCAGCGAGAATTGTCCCCTCAACTATGTCTTCAACATAGGTCCAGTTGCGGATTTGCGTTCCGTCGCCCCACACTTCGAATGGATTCTGCTTCAGAAAAGCGCGGGCAATCATGGCGATAACGGCGTGATTCTCGACGCCCCGTGGTCCGTAGACCGTGAAGTAGCGACAAGAGGCCGCGCCCATGCCGTGTTCCTTGGCATAGGCGCGCAGCGTAAACTCACCCATTAACTTGGCCCAGCCGTAGGTGTTGTCGGCGTCGTTCGGGCCATTTGTCAGATCTTCCGTGAGGTAGAGCTCTTTCTTGACGTCTGACTGCAGGAAGTTCGGATACACGCAGCCGGAGGAGGCGAAGACCACCTTTTTCACCTTCGCGCGCAGAGCCTCGGCAAAAACAAGCCCATCCAGGAAAAAATTGGAGGCAGGTCCGGCCTGGTGGAGATCGACATAGCCGCGGCCTCCATGATCCGCTGCCAGGTGAAAAACGGTGTCCACGCCTTGCACCGCCGAGCGGGTGACGCCCGGTTCACGAAGGTCGGCGTGAATGAAATCGATCTTTCCGCTGGCCAGATGCTCGCGAATATTGCCCCGATGCCCGCTCGTAAGATCATCGACGATGCGAATTCTCGCGCCGCGGGCAAGGAGGTGATCCGTTAGCGTCGAGCCGATGAAGGAGGCCCCTCCCGTCACCAGCACGAGTTTTCCAGTCCAAAAAGTCTCCGAAGACGTCACGCGTTCACGGCCTCCTCGATAATCTTCACAAATTTCTGTAATTCTTTGACTCTATCATAGTCGGTCGCAACCGCCCGTGCGGCCCGCCCCATGCTTTGAAGTTTGGCCTTATCCACAACAAGTGAACGAATAGCCGTGGCTACGTTTTCAGGGCTGTCTGGGTCGGCTGACACCGCGAACCCGAATTTTGCGCCCAGTGAAGCCGCATCCGTCTCTTCGGGCGCGACGGCTACGATTGGTTTTCCAGCCGCGAGGATCTCATACATTTTGCTTGGAACGACGACCCCTTCGAGCCCCCGCTTCACTGTGATGACATGAGCGTCGGGGGCGGCCAGCACGGAAGGAATTCTGTTCGCTGGGAAAAATGGAAGAAATCGCACGTTTTTTGCTCCGCCCGCAAGTGTTTCCACGCGCTTGCGCTGTGCCCCTTCGCCAACAAAGACGAGCCCCACGCCGGCCTCCTGCAAACCGCGCACCGCCGTGATTAATGTTTCCCACGCGCCGTAGAAACCGATATTTCCCGCGTGAACCAGTACGAATTTGCACTCGCCGCGAATCGTCCGGATGATCTCGGCGTCCAGCGCAGGTGGTGGCGCATCGGGCGGGGGGATAACCGCGCCATCGCGGACGATTTCGATGCCTGACGGATCAACGCCTTTGGCAATGATGCGTGCGCGCATATCCTCGCCAAGCACAATCACGCGCCTGGCACGGCGCAAAGCCGAGCGGTGCAATCTTTCCCAAATGCGCGCCAGAAGACCGGGCGGGACAATCGCGCCACCTAGCGCCATATCCGGATACATGTCACGTATGTTGTAAACGTACGTCTTGTTTTTTAGCAACGCAATCACGGCGCCTACGATTCCTTCGAATGGAGGGTCAGTCATCGCCAGCACGAGATCGCATCGCAGAAAAAGCGACAGTGGAATCGCCAGCGCAACATAGCTCAAATAGTTCAGGACTCGTCGCTTCATCGCTAAACGCGGATAGTCCGTCGAGCCCACGCGCGTGATTCTCACGCGCTCTGTCACTTCTGTTTGCCAAAGCCGCCAGGGGCGCCGCTCCATCGGGTCGTAAGACGGCCGGCCACAAAGCACCGTAACGTCGTGGCGCGCGGAGAGTGCTTCCACCACGGTCTGTGCCATCTTTGCTGTCGCTGAAGTGTCTGGCGGATAATAAAGATTCAAGAGCAGGATTCTCATTCGATGTGTGCTCGAGAGGTTCGGTTCACGATCTTGTGATTAGGAAGTCACCGAGGACCAGCGCATCCATTTGCGTACGTTGGAAACAGTCCAATGCTTCTTCAGGGCGGCAGACAATCGGTTCGTTGTCATTGAAAGAAGTATTTAGAACGACGGGCACTCCGGTGAGTTGTTCAAACGCTTTGATCAGGCTCCAATAACGAGGGTTGGCCTCGCGCGTCACGGTTTGCAGCCGGCCCGTTCCATCCACATGTGTTGGTGCCGGGATTGTCTCACGCTTCTCGGGCCGCACCGAGTACGCCAAGGTCATGAACGGTGACGGATGCGATTTCTCGAACCACCTACCTGTGGCTTCGGCGAGGATCGATGGAGCGAACGGCCGGAAGATTTCACGGTGCTTGATGCGCTGGTTCAGTATCTCCTTCATCTCGCCACGCCGCGGGTCCGCGACGATACTCCGGTTGCCGAGGGCTCGCGGCCCCCATTCCGCGCGGCCTTGAAACCACCCGAGAATTTTTCCATCGGCTACGATCGCGGCCGTGCGTTGCATCAAATTATCTCCAGCAAGTTCCTCGACCCGGCAACCGCTCATCCCCAATCCCTTTGCCTCAATTGCGTGCCGGATCTCATCGCGTGTATATCCCGGCCCCCAATAAGCATGATCCATCACGAACGAACGCGGCTTTCCCAAAATCTGATGCCACACATAATACGCAGCCCCGACGGCCAGCCCCCCATCGCCTGCCGCTGGCTGAACGTAAACCTGCTCAAATCCCGTCGTATCGAAAATTTTCCCATTCGCCACACAATTGAAGGCCACTCCACCCGCGAGACACACCGCCTTCAATCCTGCGCGCTCGCCAAGCTTTTTCAACATGCCGAGATAGACTTCCTCAAGCCGCAGTTGCAAAGCAGACGCGAGGTTGCGGTGCCTTTGTTCGAGTGGTTCTTCGGGATTGCGCTTGGGGCCAAGCCTCCGTTCCATCGCTTCCGAAAACAGCGTGCCGAGAGCCGGCGTCTTGTCCGCCTCCGCCCAGCTCATCTCCGGACCAGTGCGGTGATGCGTGAAATATTCCAGTCCCAACCGGAAGCCGTTCCCGTTTGTGCGCACGATGTCGCGAAGAGCGTCGAGTTGCGCCGCCTGGCCATACGCCGCCAGGCCCATGACCTTGTACTCATCGCCGAATTTCAGAAAGCCCAGGTACTGCGTGACGGCGCTGTAAAAAAGCCCCAGGGAATGAGGAAATGCGATCGCGCCGTCTATCTTCATCCGGTTCCCGTCCCCGCTTCCCCACATGGTGCTCGCGAAATCGCCCAACCCATCTGCAGAAAGTAGCGCCGCCCGTTCGAACGGTGAGACAAAGAATGCGCTTGCGAGATGCGCCTGGTGGTGTTCTACGCGATGAAACTTGGCCGCAATTTTTTCCGGATCCGTCTCGAAGGCTTGCGCCAGCGCCTGTGGTATGCCCGTAAACTTCGCCAGGACCTTCATGCGTTCGCGCGCGAACGTTGGCATGCGGATTGCGTAGAAAAGTTTCGTGCCCAGCCGCGCGTAGGGGTTGCGCGGCACGGCCACGTGGTGGATATCCTTGAGTTCCAGCCCCGCCTCTCGCAGACAATAGCGAATCGCGTGCGTGGGAAAGCCCGCGGCGTACTTCACGCGGTTGAATCGTTCTTCTTCCACAGCAGCCACAAGCCGGCCATCGCAGACAATGGCTGCCGACGCGTTCCCGTGGTAAGCGTTGATCCCAAGAATGTTCATCGGGAGAAGATTCAGTCTACATCAGGAGTCCGCGTCATGCGGCGAGGTGATGCCTGCACCACTCGTTAAGGACGTACAAAGCCCACGGGCGAGACCACGAAGTCTTGCCCTCGAGGAACGCAGCCCAAATGCCGCGTACTCCCTCCGCACGAAGTAGTGGTGAAAGCGAAGGCGCGATGTCTGCAAAACTAGCATCGAGCCGCGGTCGCAAACTTCCACGCAGCCATTCTTCCCAAGGCAACGTAAATGTCTTCTTCCCCTGCCCAAGAATTTCCTCCGGCAGCAACCCGCTCAAAGCTTCCAGCAGGAGCGCCTTCTGCGTCCCAGGACGGTCGCGTGCTGCATCGGGAAGGGCGTTTACAAATTCGACGAGCGGCGTATCGAGCAGAGGCACACGCACCTCCAGCGAACGAGCCATGCTTACCGAATCGGTGTCGCGCAACAGCGTACTAGCCATGTAGCACCGCATTTCGAGCCAAGCGGTCGCGGCCACCGGCTCCAGATTCCCCGCTTCGCCCGCTGTGCGATTCAGCCATCCAAGCCAAGTAGGTTCGAGAGTGACGCCGTCGGCGCCCACGGTACTCGGACGGAAGCGCGGCTCCATCAATCGCTCAAGCTGGCCTGGCGGAAACAGCGCGCGTGTGTAGAAGTAGGGATGTGGGAGGATGTCAGGATCTCTCCACGCGGCAACGGCTTTGCCCGCGGCATCGCGCGACATTCGCGTTCCGAGAATGCTCGCCATTAGTGGTGCGGCAGCACGCCGCAACGGCCACGGCACGAACCACGCCATTCGAGTGAGTCGCTGAAGAAGCGCCGTGTTGCCAAAGCTCGCATAACCTGCGAAGAGTTCGTCTCCCCCCAACCCCGAGAGGGCCACTTTGAGCCCTGCCTCGCGAGCCGCCCAGGACACGCAGTAGGTATTGATCCCGTCCATCGTAGGCTGGTCGAGGCCGGCAACCGCTTCGTCGATCCGCGCAAGCATCGCCGCTCCGTCAAGAGGCACTTCCGTGTGTCTTGTGCCGCACCGCGCGGCGATTTTGCACGCCAGTGGGGCTTCGTCGTACAAAGTTCCCGGGAACGACAGCGTGAAGCTGCGGATTCCCGCCTGCGCGCGGGCCGCAAGCGCGGCGATGGCCCCGGAATCAAGCCCGCCGGACAGAAACAGTCCCACCGGCACGTCCGCAATCAAATGCGCGCGCACGGCATCTTCCAGCAATGGGCGCAACCGCTTCGCGGCTGAATGCATATCCTTGGGTTTGCGCGGATCGCGCGCGGCAGAACTCGTCTGTGGATCCCACCAGGGACGCGCCCTCGGCACACGCCGCCTCTCCGGAACATACAGCAGCATGCGATGGCCCGGTGGAAGGGAAAAAACTCCTTCGAGCAGCGTAACGGGCTCCGATGCGCTCCCGAAAAGCAGGTAAGAGGTGAGCGCGTCCTGCGAAATCTGTTTCGGCACGATACCGCTTGCCAGCAGAGCACGAACTTCCGAGGCAAACGCAAAACCCTCCGCTGTTTGAGTGTAATAGAGCGGTTTGATGCCCAGAGGGTCTCGCGCCAGGAAGAGCAGAGGAGCCGTCGCAAACCGGCCGCGCAAATCGAGCAACGCAAACGCAAACATGCCGCGGAACTCGGTCAGGCACTCTTCGCCCCATTCTTCCCACGCATGCACGAAAATTTCCGTATCGGATTGTGTTGCGAAGCGGTGTCCAAGCAGCGTCAAGCGCTCTCGAAGTTCCCGATAATTATAAAGTTCACCGTTGTAGATGACCGCGACATCCCGGGTTTCGTTCCAGAGAGGCTGATGGCCACCGGCAAGATCAATGATGCTGAGGCGGCGGATGCCCAGGGCCAGCCCCGGTGCACGGGGCTCTCCTGTCAGGAATCCTTCGTCGTCAGGACCGCGGTGCCGCAATGCTGCTGCCATGGCGCGCACGCGCAGCTCGGCATCCTTGCTGCGCGATGCAAACGCGACACCGCAAATGCCGCACACGCTACTGTTTGATCTCCGGGGTCGAGAAGAAGGCGGCTCCAGCACGCATGGTGTGCTTGCGCAGGTGGAAGCGGGAAATTTGCAATCGGTTGTCCGCGTACCACGCAAGCACCACGCGTAGCAGCAAGAAGACGAGCATTGCTGTCACGCTTAGGACCAGGTAAAAGAAAGACTCTCGCTCGAGGAGCAGGCTCCAATCGATGCCTTGCTCCAAGCCAGGTGCGATTGCGCTCAACAACCGCCGAAGGCCAGACCCAACGTATGGCACCCG
>Ga0070706_100001121_pt1 | contig 28964 bp, 35 predicted proteins | sample KBSK5501metaG_FD_65476 | JGI IMG/M metagenome (GOLD analysis project Ga0070706, IMG submission 65476) | Corn, switchgrass and miscanthus rhizosphere microbial communities from Kellogg Biological Station, Michigan, USA - KBS K5-50-1 metaG | ecosystem: Host-associated > Plants > Roots >... | reverse complement strand
ATCCGCGTTAAAGGGGTGGATATTCCGCTTGACGTGTATCAGAAGATGCTGGACGAAGGTCTGGATATCCTGAAACACGACACCGTTGGATCATCCCCCGCAGTCCAAACGCCGCACGGTTTGTTTCAGAACCAGAACGTTGCTGGCCTTTTCAGTCGTCCAGGCGCAGAGCCGGATGTTTATTCGGCGTTCGTCATGCCGACGGGCGGCCAAATCCTGGCTGACCTGTATGGCGGCGTGTCGGACATCGAAACCCCGGAGTATGACATCATCACCGGCGTAAAGGATGGCACGGGCAGCAATGCCGCCAACTTCTGCTCGCCGGGGCCGAAAGCCGGATTCGCCAAGCTGTGTACCACGCGCAACACCTTCGGCGATTTCAAGATGGACTTCGATCAGATCAACCTGATGAAGACCGGCGCGCGCATCAACCGCGCTGATGTGGATTTGCGCATCATCAACCAGCCCAACCTGTTCCCACTCATGCCAGACATCCTGCGGCGCGCGGGCAACCCCAACACCACGCTGGGGCTGCAACTGATGCGGATGGCGGTGCATATGAGCCGCATCCTGCCCAACGTCATCTATCACGGGAACAAGACCAACACTGGCAGCAATGCGCAGTTGGGATTCATCAAGGAATTCGATGGCTTCGACGCGCTCATCAAGACGGGGTATGCCGATCTCGAAACGAACGTGGCTTGCCCGCGCGCCGACAGCCTGATCGTCAACTGGAATAACACCGATGTGGCAGGTAGTGTGAACGGTGCGACCATCGTCGATACCATCGCCGGTATCCTGTATTACCTGATGAACCTGGCCGACGACAGCGGTCTCGCGCCGGTCTCCTGGGTGCTGTCGATGCACACTGATCTTTTCTGGCGGCTGACGGCGCTATGGCCGTGCAGCTATCTGACCAACCAGTGCAACGTCAGCACATCCGCTGGTCAGCAGTTGTATGTCAGTGGCGCGGAACAAGTCCAGATGCGTGATGAGATGCGGACGGGTAAGTTCCTGTGGGTCAACGGGATGCAAGTGCCGGTGCGGGTGAGCACGGCGATTGAGCAGACCACCCTGGGACAGGGCTTCAGCAGCCCGATCTACTTCATCCCGCTCACGGCGCTGGGCGCGCGCGTGACCTGGCTGGAAGGCTTCAACCTGAACAACTCCGACATCACCGAATATCAGGCGTTCTACGCCAATTTGCCGATCCGCACCATGAACGATGGCTTGTTCATGATGGGACATCGCGTGACGGATGCCTGCGTGGAAGGCTGGATGGCCTCGCGTATGCGGATGGTGATGCGCACCCCCTGGCTGGCCGCGCGCATCGATGCAGTTAACTACGCGCTGCCCGGCAAATTTTACGCAAGTGACCCGAACCCCTCCGGTGTTTACCATCGTGACGGCGGCCAATATTACAGAACCCCCCCCGCATATGCGAACTAGAGCATCTGTTCTGGTTTGTGTTATAATAAAAGTACCCCGTTGGAGCGGGGTACTTTTCGCCCAACCTAGCATAAGTAGGCCAAGCAATGTCCAGTATACCACTCAAAACCTGCACATCGTGCAAATGTTCTTTTCCTGCAACCAATGAGTTCTTCATGACCCGAAACAAATCGCCTGATAAGTTGGCGTACATTTGCAAGAAGTGCGGCCAATCAAAAGGCCGTGATTGGCACGCGGCGCATCGAGATACGGCAAATGCAAGCCGCCGTGAGCGCGGCAAAGCACAACGTCGACGTGAAGGCGCAAGGGACATGCCACCGAAATTTAAGGATGGTCTGCAATACTGCGGGACATGCCAGCAATATTTGCCGCCAACGCCTGAATATTTCTACAAAGACTTGACTACTGCCAATGGCCTGACTCCTAATTGCAAATCATGCCTGAAGAAACGTGCGCTTGAATGGGGTCAGAATAATAAGCCCCATGCTGTAGAACGGGCGGCGCAATGGCGACACGAGCACCCCGCCGAATACAAGGTGCTGTCAAAGATCAGTAAAGCGCGCCGCAGAAATGCGGGCCAGATGCCGAATAAGCAGGAAATCCAAGAGCTTTATGCACAATCCGACGATCACTGCTCATATTGTGGTATCCGGCTGTTTGGCGAATATCATCTTGAACACATGCTGCCGATTACGCGCGGCGGATTAAATGATATTGAAAACCTCGCAATCGCCTGTGCAGACTGCAATCTCTCAAAGGGCGATAAGACATTTAATGAATGGGCGGCAGTTCGTGGATGGTAAAGTCGCAACAATCATAATTCCTGTTGCTAATTATCATACTGAAATCGCCCATCGTGCCATCGCATCGGCACAAGCCCAAACAGTGCCGGTTGAAGTTATTCCTGTCCACGACAACGACCAACGCGGTGCAGCCTGGGCGCGCAATCAGGGCATCGCAAAAGCGACCACGCCGTTCATCAGCTTCCTGGATGCCGACGACACGATGCAACCTAGCTTCGTCGAGAAAACTTTCCGGCGCTGGCTTGCGCTGCGTGGGGCGTACTACATCTTCACCGATTGGCGGCTGCCGGACGGACGTGCCCGCTATGCCGAAGATGACTTTGATATGTTCTCAACCGGGATGGCACACATCATCACAACATTGCTGCCGACCAGAGCTGTTCGTTTCATCGGCGGGTTCGATGAAAGCATTCGTGGCGCGGGCGAAGAAGATGAGGATTTTTACGCCCGTCTGCACGTCGCCGGGATGTGCCACGCGCGAGTCGCCGAACCGCTCGTCGATTATCACATCGACCAGGGACACAGCAGCACGAACGCGACTGCGCAAAGCGCAAACCCGAACTATGCGGCGACTGTCGCGGCAATCGAGCAGCGCTTTAATCAGAAGTTTAGCAAATTTCGAGGTGTCAATATGGGATGCTGTGGAGACGTTACCCCGCCGCAAGGTCAAGTCCCGCTTAATGAACCGTTCGAGGGATCGGTACTGGTAGTTGCACTGTACACGCCGATGAAGCTGACCGGGCCAATGTCCGGCATCGGCTACAAACGCCCGACCTCACGCGGACAGACGATGCACGTCCATAAGGACGACGTGGCGGCCTGGCCGCACATGTGGCAGCCTGTGCCCAGGGTCGAAAACCTTGTCCCACCGAAAGAGGATATCCTGCGCCTGGCCGGGTTGGTCTGAAACGCGCGACAGTTTATTTCGCTCATTTGTTCTGATAGGCTGTGGGCATGAAACTTTTTAGACTGCTCGGCAAAATGGACATCGTAGAGATCGCCATCGCATCGGCCTTATTTGCCTGCACACTCTCTATGCTGATCTGCACCTTCGGCGCGATCATTGCCATCGCTCACACTTACACTGGATGTTTACCTCAATGACGCCCTTCGACTTCATCAAGCTCACCTTCGGCGTGTGGTACATCGCCCACGCGGTGACAGGGACGCACGGGCCGCTGGGCGTGTTCGAATGGATGCGCGAGAAGCTGCCGCATGGACGGCGTAAAGGTAAGCCCGGCATCACGCGCATTGATGATGTAACTGGCGAACGCGAGGTGGTGTCAGAAAAACAATCCACCTTTCCCGGCCTGCTCGACTGCATCATCTGTTTCGCGCCCTGGGTGGCGTTGGGGCTGCTGCTCGTGCCAGTCGAGGCGCTGCGCGATGTGCTGGCGTTGGCCGGGGGTGCGTTGCTGCTGCATTCGTTCACAGGGTGGAGGTTCGGCGAGTGAGCGAAGAGCAGTATTTCGAACAGTTCGTCGGGGATGAAATCGAGATGATTGAGATTATTTGCATCCCAATGCCACTTAAAGACTTTAACCGTCTCGATGGATTGAGCCGAGCACAAGTTATTGCTATTGCCAAAAGCTTCATGATCCCGATGTCAGTATGGATAGGGCAGCAGAATGGCTGACGTGATCTTCGTCGCGACGCAGTTTTACCTCGACGGCGGCTATCGCTCGTATGTCGATTTCTTCCGCCTGGTCGAGTTGGCCGGGTATCCGATCATCCCGCTGGCGCAGCTCGACCCCAGCGACGCCAGCAAAACCTACATCGTCACGCCGATCAACGACGAATGGCTGACCGGCTGGCCGGGGGCGAAAGCGCGCATCATCCATTGGGAATGTGAATGGCGTTGGGATTGGCGCGCCGACGTGGACGAGCCGCCAGGAGTCGCCGAGGTATGGGCATCGGATAAGCTGTTCGCCATCCAGATCGGCGCGAAATATGTGCCGATGGGATCGCATCCCGATTTGAATGTGATGAGCAAAGACCTGGAACCGGTGGCGAAAATCTACGATGTGGCGCAGGTGAGCTATCAAGTGCCGCGCCGCCAAGCGATCACGTCACGTTTGAAATCCGAAGGATTGAGCGTCGCCCAGAATGAAAATCTGTGGGGCGTCGAACGTTCCTTGATCCTGCGGCAATCCAAAGTGATGGTGCATGTGCATCAACATGAGAATGCGCCGGGGGTCGCGCCGCTGCGCTGGTGTCTGGCCGCCGCGCACCAACTGCCGCTCATCACCGAGACCATCCCGGATCGCGGCATCTTCGGCTATAGCTATTTGCTCATGTCGAGCTACCACTTCCTGCCGGAATTCACGGCGATGATTATCCGCGATAGTTACAGTCGGCTCAATGATTTTGGCATGGCGCTGCACGATCTGCTGTGCCGTGACCTGACCTTCCGTAAGAGTGTCGAGGCGGCGCTGTGAATCAGAAGCCTATTTCCTTCAAACAAATGCGCGGGACACTGGCGCTGCTGCGAACTTCGACATTGGTGGCTGTATCCACGCTGAAGGCTGAAGCCCTCAACAAAGAACAGGTCAGCCAGGTCACGACGATTGTGGTCGGCAATGACATCACTACTAAATGGCTGAAGAATAACCCGACACGTAAACAGATGATGGTGCTGTGCGGGGCATGGCGGCGGTTCGCGACACAAATGCAGGCGCTCGTCCCTGAAGATCAGGCATCCGTCGGGGAAGCGTTGAAAGCGGCGCTGCATGAGGCTGAATGGATGGCCGCATTTGACCCACCGGCGCAAGTAACAGAGGTGAAGTCTTGAACGCTATTACGAAATATGACAAGTTCGTAATGCTAATTAACCTCTTTTGTGTAGAACATGCTGGGACAAATTGGCCCAGCTTTAGAGAGTGCTTAGGGGCAAGAGGTATTTTACTGGCAGCATTCAATACACCAGAAGATGCTATCCCAGAGGATTACGCACGTGCAGCAAATGAATTCTGTGTTCATGTTACACACCTAGACTATGACGATATGCAAAAGCCAGATTGGTTGCCATTTGGGGTTATCGACTATCGCCGATGGCGACATAAAAATGAATGGGTTTCATTAGGATACACAGAATGAAAGTTATCGCTTACACCGCGCTGCGTTATGGCCGTGATTACCTGGGCTATGCCATCCAGTCGATCATTGACCGGGTGGACGAATATCATGTGCTATACGCCCAGCAACCGAGTCACGGCCATTTTGATCCCACCCCCTGCCCGGAAACGCGCGAGGAATTGTTCGCGATTGCCAGCACTATCGCCGGATCGAAGCTGCGCTGGCACAACGGCACATGGACGCATGAACACGCCCAGCGGAACAGTATCCACGAATTCGCGCCGGATGCCGACATGATAATCGTCCTGGATGCTGATGAAATCTGGTCAGAGCGGGCGCTCACACTGCTCGACGGCGAAATGGGTTTCAAAGGGTCGATGATCCGCATCCCGTTTGTGCATTTCTGGCGTTCGTTCCACAGGGCGATCCGGCATGACCCGGCTGCACCGCCGCGCGTGATCTTCCCCCATAGCCCGCGCAAGGAATGGGTGTTGGACTTCGGGCTGGAGGGGTCGATCAACCACATGGGCTATGCCCAGCGCAGCGAGATCGTGAGCTATAAGATGAAAATTCACGGTCATAAAGCCGAGCTGAAGCCAGATTGGTTTGAGACTGTCTTTATGGACGAGACCCGGACAACCGATCTGCACCCGGTGGGATCGCAGTATTGGAACATTGAGCGCGTCGATCCCTGGGCTTATCTGCCGGACTTCATACAGGCGCATAAATATGCCAACCTGGAGGTGATCCCGTGAGCCAAAAGATTGAAGCATTGGGCGTTGAATATCTTCGACAGCTAATCGCTGGCGAACAGAAGCGATTAGTTATCCTCGATGACGAGATCAGAAGGTTGCACAGCCTGGAAGAAACACGGCGAACATGCCTTTTATTTTTAGATGAATATAAAACCATGCTGGCTGATTACTCGAAGATTACGGACGAGGCATATGCACCGGATTGGTTTTATACCGTTCCACGCTATCCGAGCGAATTACCGATGGACACTCGTGTGAAAGTCGTCGCTAAAAATGAACACCATCATCAGTATGAAGGACGTGAGGGAAAGGTAGTTGGGTATCGCTGCTGTCCTGGCGCTATTTATCCTGATGGTTGGCATTACATCGCATTTGATGACGATTTAACCAATTATGCCAACCGGATTTCCATGCCTTACGTGCATCGGACTTATCTTCAGGTGATCGAATGACCCCAGCCTTCACCGTCATCCTGCCACATAAACGAAACCCCGGCAACGACGCGGCGCTGCGCATCTGCCTCGACATGCTGATGGCAAACACCTATTCCGATTTCGTGCTGTCGATGGACGCGGCTGAAGATGCGCCGCTGTATCCACGTATCAACCGCCTGGTCGAAGAAGCCCGCACCCCATACTGCGTCATCAGCAGCTCAGACATCTTCATGGCCCCGGATTGGGATATGCCAATGATGGTGGCGATCAATTACGAACGGTTCATCACCGGCGTGGTCGTCGAGCCGGGCGCAATTGGTGTCCATGCGCAGAACATGCTGGGCAATTTCGGCATGACGCCTTCGACCTTCCGGCGCGCCGACTTTGAAGCCTGGACACGATCCGCGCCGATGCGCGATGGCGATGGCTGGGTTGTGCCGCTGATGTTCCCGCGTGATCTGTGGCTATCGCTGGGCGGCCTGGACTTGACCATGCGCGAATTCCCGTATTCCGCGCCGGATCAAAAGCTGCTCGACGATTGGAAGGCCAAAGGCGGGGCGATCAAGCGCGTTCGCAGCTATGCCTATCATCTCCAGCGCTGGTCGGATGAAGGCGAACAGACGCACAGTAAACGGAGGGGTCAATGATCGGGATAATCCCGGCAGCGGGCAGTGCCACGCGCATGATGGGCATCCCCAAGATGCTGCTGCCGATCCCTCCAAATGGCAGTGTGTTGATTGATCTGCTCATTGAACGGATGAAGCTGGCAGGTGTTGGCGAATGGCCGGAAATCATCAGTTCGGATGTTGTCGCCGAATTAATTCAGTATCACACTGGAATTGACCTGTACCATGCGAAAACCAAAACCATGAGTGAAACGGTTTTGTGTGTTAAATCCGCATGGGAATTTGCGATCCCCAATTATGAGACGGGTAAAGTTCCTATTCCTGAGCCAATGCCCCCAGTTCTATTCGGAATGCCGGATACATATTTCGATGATGGCGAGGCGTTCGTGAAGCTGGCCGCTGCGCTCGACGATGGTGCGGATGTGGCGGTGGGGTTATTTAAGGCGCGGCCCGGTCAGCGTAAGAAATTGGGCATGTGTGACATTACCCCTGGATATTTCGGCGGTCACATTAGCGCTGTTATTGATAAGCCTCAAGAAACCAATCTTGTTTGGGCGTGGGGCGTCCTGGGCTGGAAACCCACTTTCTGGCAGTACATCCAGGCTGAAGACCCACACGTCGGCTATGCCCTGCCGCGCGCGATTGCAGCCAGGTTGGACGTGCGAGCCGTGCGCATGGTCGGCGAATATTTCGACTGCGGCACACCGGACGAATATTTCGAGTGTATCGAACACTTAAGGAGACAAACGCGATGAAATTAGACGAAACCCTGCAACTGGTGGCTCTGCAAGTCCCGCTCGATCCCGATGCGCTGATTAAATTCGCTGCTGAAGACAGCATCGGCGGGTGGGATTTGAACAACGGCGGCTGGCCGATTGGCAGCCTATGGAGCGTCGAGGGCAAATTCCTGTACGCGCTGATTCGGCTGGTGCAGCCGGAGTTGGTAGTCGAAATCGGCACACATCGCGGGTGCAGCACCACGCACTTCGCGACCGCACTGGACATCAACGGCAAAGGTGAGATTGTCTCGCTCGACCTGGCTGAAGGCGTCGGCGATCTGATCCCAGCCAAGCTGCGCGAGGTTGTTTCATTGGTCGCCGCGAATGGTGCGGATTGGCTGGCCGAGCAGCCCGACGAGAGCATTGACATCATCTATGAGGATGCCGACCACAGCACTGAGACGAGCCGCGACGTGGCACTGCTGGCACAAAAGAAGCTGAAGCCGGGCGGCTTCCTGATTGTGCATGACGCCGCGCACGATTATGCCTGGGTGGGTGATGGCGCGCAGATTACTTCGCCCGTGGGTGAAACCATCCGGCGGGGTTTGACGGCAGCGCTGGGCGACCAATATCGTGTCTATCGCACCGATCCATCCGACTGCGGCTTTGCGCTGTGGCAGAAAGCTTACAGTGACATTAAGACCTTACCTAAAGAAATGCAGGCACAGGCATCCGCGCAGTTGGATATTCATTCCACGCCAACCACGCAGCCTGCTATCAGCAATCCGGCATTGGCCGAAGCCATCGCACAATTGAAGGAACAAGAACCGGCTGAAGCGCAACCGACTGATGTAGCCGTTATGCCGCAAAAGGCTTTCAGTGAGATGAACCGCGACGAGCTGGTCAAATTCGCTGAAGACAACAAAATCGACCTGACCGGCGCACGGACGAATGTAGATCGTGTTGCCAAAATCCTAGCATCACCGAACGCCAAAATTGAGGATGCATGACCGTTCTCATCGGCCTGGTCTCAGGAACCTACAACCGTCTCGACCTGCTCAAACGCATGGTCGAGACCTTTCGCGCCGATGTCCCCAGCGGCATGAGCTACACGATCACGCTCGTGGACGGCGGAAGCACGGACGGCACGCTCGCATGGGCGCGCGCGCAGGACGACGTGCAGTTGATCGAAGACGGGAAGCTGACCGGCGCGATCAACGCCTTCACGCGGGGCGCGTTCGCCACTGATGCGAAATATATCATCATGGCGAATGATGACATTGAATTCGTCCCCGGCTCAATCGTGCGAGCCTTCGTCTATCTGGAAGATCATGAGACATGCGGCGCGGTGGCCTTCGCCGATAATCGTCCCCTGCCACCCTCTTATGGGCCGGACGTATGGAAGGTACTGAGCGCGCCCACGATCCGCAACGGCGTGGAAGACAGTGCCATTTATGCCCAAGTGGGCATGTTCCGCAAATGGTTGGGCGATCTGTGTGATTGGTGGGGCGCAAACACAGCCATGAAGCAAGCCCGCACCTACGCCGGGGACAACCACCTGAGCGCGCACATCTGGCAATTGGGTTACTCGGTGGATGTGGTCGAGGGCTGCCGGATCATCGACCATGTGATGCTGGATGAACTGCGCGAGATCAACGGCGCAGCGGGGCGCATCACCAACCCCACCGACAGCGATTATTATTACAACCAATGGCCGGGGAAAGTGAAGGGGCCAATGATCCCTGACTCGCCGCAAGTCGAACAACAGGATATTCCCAGCATCCGCGTGCTGTACCTGCCGATTTATGATCCGGGATGGGAGGCGGCACAAAAGCAAAAACGCGGCCTGCGCGACGCCCTCGCGCGTGCGGTCACGCCCAAAGGCTTTCATCTGGCCGTCAAAGAGATTGATTATTTCGCGATCCCGGAGAGCCAACTGGAAGCGACACTACTAAAGGCGGCGGATGAATTCCAGCCGCGCTTGATCCTGACCCAAATCCAAGCGCCCGGCCCCATCACCGGCGATATTCTATCGAAACTGCGCGCACGACTGCCGCGCGCGAGTGTCATCAACTGGAACGGCGATTACTGGCCGGACGGCCTGGTCAGCGACGCGATGCTGAAGCTGCTGCGCCAGGTTGACCTGCAACTGACGGTCAATGGTTCGGTGCTGGAGCAGTACCGCGCACATGGCATCGCCGCCGATTACTGGCAGATCGGTTATGAGGAGCCGGGCGACTGGCCTTCGGCCATGCCCGACATGCCGCATCACGACATCCTGTTCCTGGGCAACAAGTATTGGCCGGTGCGACAAAAGCTATGGGACACGGTAACAGCCTTCGCCGATCACGACTGCCATGTAGGTTTCTATGGCAGCGGATGGGACGCGCCGGACGGCTTTAACCTGTATGACTTCGCCCAGGGCAAGGCGCTGTACCGCAACGCCCGGATCGCGCTGGGGGACAACCAGTTCCCGGATGCGGCGGGGTACGTATCCAACCGGTTGTTCCAGGCGATGGCTGCCGGTGGCTGCCTGTTCATGCAGCAGTGGGTGAAGGATATGGAGGAGTTGATCGGGCTGAAGGCCGGGGTGCATTACATCGAATGGGAAGATTATGACGACCTTCGAAAGAAATTAATCTGGTGGCTCGATCCGAACCATGAGGGCATACGCAGGAAGATCGCCGATGCGGGTACGGCTTATGTGCGCCAATTTCACAGTTTTGACGCGCGAGTCACCGAACTGTTCCAATTGATCGGCAAGCACATGCAGCCACACCGCGACGTGGAAGCCAACGCTGTGAAGCTGCGCTATATCGGGCCGCTCCCAGAGGGCGGCGAGATGGGGCGCAGCACCGGACTGCATTATGAGTATTATTCAGGCAAACCGCTGGTCGTGGATAAGCTGGATGCGCCGTACTTCCTGGCACAGCCGGGGTTGTGGAGGTTGGAAGCATGAATATCCTCGAAATTATAGCCCTCCCAACTTGTGTTGATAAGGTTCATGAGAGTATTTATCGGTCATACAACATCCTCGTGAAAGCGCGGGAATTGCTTAAGGCAGGTACACCGCCGAATGTAGTTGTGTCGCTGATCGACGAGATGATGGAAGCACCACGTGTCGATGGCAAGATTGTGAATGGCGAAGTGATATGGCCTTTCGAATGATCTGGCGATAGGGTTATGGGTGGCTGAGACATGACGCGAGTTCCCTTCACGTATACCTGGATTGAGCAAGAAAAAATTCTGGCGGGCAGCATTCCTACATCGCAGGCGGATGTTGATGTGCTGCGGAATATGGGCGTTCAAAGCATTATCACGCTGACGCGACGCAATATCGCCGATGAATTCAATTTGGGGATTATCAATCAGCGACAATTCTCAATCCCTGACGGCGGACTAGACGAGCAGGCCGTTCTAAAGGCGGCTGCATTCCTGGATTTTGTCTACGAAGATTATCCTGCGGCATATGTCCATTGCCGAGGTGGGATTGGGCGAACCGGCACGGTTCTCCTGGCTTATTATGTTCTCTACCGGGATAAGTCACTCGCCGAGGCGCGTGAAATTGTCAAGGTTCGGCGGAATTATGAAGGCAATGCCAGCGCGATTGACCAGGGAAGCCCACAACGGGAATGGATTGACGGCTTAGAGGCCAGAGGAATTCACGATGACTGAACGTTGGGGTTACTGCGTTGCACTTCCGCTCCCGCTCTATTATGACCCGGACATCTGGCCTCAGTTGTGGCCGCAATTGGATGATGGACTAACCGATGGCAATCAGCAAACAAGTCGAGAACAACAATCTGTTGAACGCCTGGGCGCGGGTGATGAACGAAAAACCCTTCGCTTTCAACCAGGCGGCAGGCACGGGCGCGCCACTGAACAATAACTGCCACGTCTACATCCAGCAGGAACGCGAGGACATCGCGCGGGCGCTGGACTCGGCGATCAAGATGATGGCACGGGTGCTGCGCTACTGGCCGAGGCCGAAGTGGTTCACGGATACAGTCAACCTGGGCAGCAATACCATCTGGGAACAAATCTGGAAACCGCCGAGCAGTGGCAAGATCATCGAGTTAGGCCAACGCGCGACCACCCTGATCCTGGCGGATGCCGTCGTCACCTACAGCAAGAACCCGGCCAATTTGCCAACCGAGAATATGGCGACGATGACCGTCCCGGCGGGATCACTGACCAATACCAACGAAATCCAGATTTTTTTTCGCGTCGCCGATGGCGCTTATGAAGCGGGCGACGAACGCTACCAAATCGAACCGGCCCGCGTGCAACTGAGCGGCGGTAACTTTAGCATTACGGCAGATCGGGCGCTGTTCGTGAAGCCCTCGACCATCTGGGATGTACCCTTCAAGCCGGACGATCCCAACCAGGTCGAGCGCAATGCCGCTAATACGGGCGCGGCGACGGATTTCGTCACAGCGGTGGATGTCTACCGGGTGTACAACGATACGACCACGCCGATCAGCATCCTGGATCGCAACGATACAGTAATGGGCAGCTTCAACGGCAAAATCTGGGATGCGCAAGTGGGGCTGATTGAATTGGAAGATACCTGCTGCCAATTTGTGCAGGGCTGCCGACCCGCCGAAAAGGTGCAAATCCACTACCGCGCGGGTGAAGCCCTGGTGTATGGGCAGATGGACAGTGAATTGGAAGACGCCTGCATAAGGCTAGCGAATGTGGTGATGCCGGAAGAATTGTGCTCGTTCTGCCAGCGCACGCAGGATCGCTTCCGACAGGATCGCAGTCCAATGGTCGAAAATGGAACAGCCACGCTGCCTGCCAATAACATCAACAATGAATTCGGCAGTGTGGTGCAGGGCGCAGTATGGGCTTACAACAAGGCGTCGGATCGGGCGATCAATCGGACGAGCGGCAAGCTGACGAGGAATTGGCGATGAACACTAAAATCACAACCACCGTCGAGCGGGTGAAGGTCGTCAAGCTGACCGAAGCCGAATGCCGTAAGGCGCTCGATTACCTAAAGAACATCCAGAATGTGATCCAGGTGTACGTGGGCGAGGTCAACGCAGTGGAGATACGGATCGCCATCCAGGAACTCATCCAGATTGGGCATATGGTTGAATCAATGGAGCAGCTTTTGAAAACGGCCATCGCCGAGCGCTTGTATGAGGAAGCCTTGATCGCGGCGGCGGGTGATGTATGAGTAAAATAGTCAGCGTAGTTATTCCCTGTTATAAGCAAAAGCAATGGGTTGAAGCGGCCATGCAATCTGCGCAGGCGGCTCATGTCCATGTATACGATGAAGACGAAGACCCCTTTCGCGCGGGCGTATGCTATGCGCGTAACTTCTTAATTGTCTATGCAAATGACAAACTCATCCTTCCCCTCGATGCCGATGACACGCTCTACCCCGATGCCATCGAGCGGCTGTACGCGGCGTGGCAGCCGGGCATATGGGTATATGGCAATCACACCGAAGTCGATGAAGATGGCAATGTGCTGCGTGAGGTGATAGCCCCGCCCGCCGGAATGCTGCCGATTAAAAATTTAACCTACGCCACCTTCCTATTTCACAAGGACGATTGGCAGCGAGTCGGCGGGTATGATCCAACCTTCGAGATTGGCTGTGAAGATTACGCCTTCCAGATCGCGCTGGCCGCTAACGGCGTGCGCCCGGTCAAACTAGACGGCGCGCCTATATACAAGCGGATGATCCACCCACAGAGCCGCACTTCAACAGCCGTCGAGCATTTTCCGGTCTTACAACGGCTGATGAAACGCAAATGGCCGTCAGTCTTCGTCAATCACTAACAAACTCCAAAGGGCGCTGAAAGGCGCTCTTTTTATTCCTATGCCCACACGACGCATCCGCTCTGACCTTCGCAAAATACTCATCCGGCAGGACAAGGCCATCCGCAAGGAACTGAGCGATGAGATGCAGACCACCGCCGTCGATATGGCGAACTGGTTGGGCATCGCCGTGAAGGGCTGGTCAAAGGTCAAAGTGCGGTTCGCGCCGCGCGTGGAGGTGCTGCCAGATCGACTGCGGGCCTTCGCCGACGTGGCGGGCACGGGCAAAAAGATTTTTGGCTACATCGACAAAGGCACGGGCAAATGGGGGCCGAAGAAGCGGGCCTACGAAATCAAACCCAAGCCGCCCAATAAAGTGCTCAGTTTCCGCAAGGGGTACAAGCCAAAGACCGGGCCGAGCGCCCAGATTAACATCGGGCCGGGAAAGGCCACCGGCAAACGGGTGGTCGCGCTGAAGGTGATGCACCCCGGTATTGAACCCCGCGATTTCACCAAAGTCGTGAGTAGAGAACTCAAACCTTCGTTCGACCAGCGGATTGATAAAGCGATCCGCCGCGCAATCAAATCAGTGAGGTAAACACAACATGGTTAATTTATTAGGATCGAGCGGCGAGAAGACCGCTGTCGATGTCCGTCCTGGCGGGCCGGGGTATGGCTGGCGGCTGCTCGACCCGAACGGTATGCTCGACGCGCCAAGCGGGGGCGGACGGGGGCGCACCACCCTATGGGGGCGTTCGGCGCTAGCCGGGATTGAGCCGCGCGGCTTCATTTTCAATGAAAATCCGCATGACTGGACGGCTAATGTTTCCTATCCGGCATCGGCACAGAACTTCCTGCTGGATCGGCTGTTCCGCTGCCCATTCGATGTACGGATGCGACAGCGCTGCGACACCCTGGGTGTCATGACCAACTACAGCAATCCGGGCGTCATTGCCCTGCTGGAAGCGACCAACAATGACCAATCGTTTTCTGACCCTATCGCCAATAGCGATGGCGTGGATGCCGACCAGAAGGAACAGTTCGCGGCGGCAGCGACCACGCTGCAAAAATACACCAAAGTGGCCCACGATGACATCACTCTGACCACGCAGGACTCGGACATTAATCGTGTCCTGAGCATTGGCGCGTTCAAATGCGCTGGAGCCTGCGGGATCGGTGAGTCGGAAGAGGACAAATTCCTGTGGGTGACAGACCGCGACAGCACACCGGGCTACAGCGGCAATGCAGTGGCGCGGTTGGGCTATACCCTGGACAGCTTTGTAACCCGCAGCAGTGTGCCGATTGACCTATTCCAGGCTGCCGATGCTACCGACGTCGTATTCCTGGGCGACCGGATCGTGGTCTTCAGCGCCAGCAAAGCCCCGGTTTACGCATCCTGGACGGACATTCTCAATGGCGTAACCGCGCCCAACCTGTGGTCGGCAATGACCGGGTTCACCGGCATTACGGCGGGCAACTTCCCGATTAAGGCCAGCGCCCCGGATGGCGTGAACATCTTCATGGTGGGCGCAGGCGGACGCATCTGGAAGAGTGTCGGTGGCATTTCGGCAACCCTGATCGCGGACACGGGCGTCGTAACCGCACAAAACCTGACCACTGTCGATTTCCAGAGCAGTGTTCTGGGCTTCATCGGCGGCGCAGCGGGGACGTTCATCCGTTATTACAACGGCTCGATGGTTGTCATCCCTGTCACCGATGGAACGACCACCGTTAGCGCCACCATCAACCGGGTGCGCGTGCCGAGCAAGCGTGAATCGGAGGTCGCTATCCTAACAGCCGGTGGCGAATATTGGCGCACGCGCAATGCCGCCGATACCCGCCCCACCTTCGAAAACCGCGACATTCCTGGCAAGGGCGTAGGCTCGATGGTAGACGCTGATTTCATCGGCTACCGAGGCGACCAGCTATGGATGATCCAGACCAACGCCAGCGGCCAGAGCCGGGTGCTGCGCGATTGGAGCGGCGGGCAGGCTAACGGCGGACCGGGCGGCGACCAGGTTGAGGTGGTCGGCGATTTCCTGACGCCCGGATCACGCATGAACAGCATTGCGATGGCGAGTGTCAATTTTGGGGCGGTGGTCGGGGATTTGAAAAGCACCGGCTTCGGCTACATTGGCAAAATCCGCCAGAACTTGATCTAAGGAGCGGACATGTCTGACTTTAGCGGAGCGAGCGCAGCGAATGCCACCGGTTATCCCTCGGTGATTGTTTACGAAACGATGAGCGGCGTGATCGTTCACATCGCGCCGCTCAGCGCCTTCACCATTCAGGCGTTGAGACAGCACGCGGAAGAACTGTTCCCCTACCCCGATCCTGCGCCTTATGAGCTGCCCATCGAGAATGCGGCTGATCCGTCGATCAAACTCTCGGCGGGCGATAACCCAGCCTATCAGGCATTATGCGCGCCGATTGATGTCGAACGGACAAGATGGATTGTTGCGACTTCCATTGATTTGGCTTGTAACTATCCGGCGTTCGCCGATCAGGTTCATATGCTGGCACATTTCCGTCCACAACTCGAAAAGCTCAGGGCTATTGTTTCGCTCGGCGAAGATGAATGGCAGGCGGTGCTCAAGCACTGTGTCTTCACCGGACTTAAGGATCGTCAAACGGTCTTTGATTTGATAATGCAAAGCCAGAAAATCCCCCTGACCCCCGGCGAGGTGGTCGAAGGCATTCGCTTTTTTCGGCTGGCGATACAAAAACAAGAACCTTGAAGACTGGCTCGGCAGCAATCATGAGGGGCTAAAGAGCAAAGTCAAGATCGAGAGCAACCAATTGGCCGTCGAATTCGCGGCCTGCGAACGTTTCGGCATTGATCCTATTGTCCAGCTCGCGCGCCCGCGTGACGAACGTATGGCCGTCGCCGGCTATCACATGGGCAGGAACATGATCGAAAGCATGTACGCCCACGACAGCAAGCCCAAAACCAAAAACAAACCAGGAAAGAGCCGCAATAAATAATGTCTGATCTGCCGCCGGTAGGCGCTGAGGTTGTCCTCGAACACGCCGATTACGACAAAAGCATAGATGATGCCATCAGTCGTGCCGACGAACTGGACATGGCGCTCAATGACCTGGGCGGCACGGTTAATGCCAATGTCGAGGTGGACAGCAGCGCGCTGACCGACCTGGAAGACACGCAGGTGGACGTGGGCATTACGGTGGACGATAGCGAACTGCCGTTTGATGAAATCCCGGAAGAGACCAACACCGATGTCAACCTGACCGAAACCCAGGACGCTAAGACGGCCTCTGACGATCTGCACTTCATGGCAAATTTGAAGCGCATCGAGACGGTCATCGACATCGCCGGGAATGTGCTCGATGTGATTAAGGACATCGGCGGGATGGTCGTTAACCCGTTTCTGGATGTGGAAGATGCCGTCGCCAAAATCAACGCACAAACCGGCGGGACGGGTATCGCCGATTTAGGCCAGTTCATTCGCGATATTCAGGCGGCGGATTTAGGAACGGGAGTCGATCAAATCACGCAAGTCGTGATTGCCGCCAAGCAATTAAGTGCACCGATTGATGAAGCCACGACAGCCGCCCTGACATTTACACACACCTTTGACAAAGAAGACCCTGTGACTGTATTGACAACACTGAACTCGTTAGTAGAAACAGGACTTGTGCCGAACTTGCAAGATGCCGCCGACTTAATGACAGTTGCTTTTCAAAACAGCGCCAACAAGGGTAACGATTTATTAAATGTTGTAAGTGCTAATGCGCAGTCCTGGGCGGATATGGGGCTAAATGGCACACAAGCATTATCGGCAATCAATAGTCTGACGCAAGGTAATGTTGACAATGCAACCGACGCTGCAAAAGCGATCCAGACATTAGACGATGCGCTCACAACCGCCGCCGATAATGCAGACAGCCCCCAAGCCGAGGCGCTCAAAACACTCGGCATGACCAACCCGAAGGATAGCGGCGAAGCGATGGGCGCGGATTTCATAGATGGATTTGCGTCTTCGTTTGCAAATTTGCCAGCCAATCAACAGGATTTAGTTTCGGGTGTATTGTTCGGCAAGGTTGGCAAGAAATTCACGGGCGCATTGGGGGAACTGACCACACAGGGCGGGCCGTTCGAGGATGTCAAGAACGCCGCCGCTGATGCCGCCACTGAAATCGATAACAGTTTGCGCGGCGCAATTAATGATTTTATAACACAAGTCAACGCAACTATCGCCACATTATTATCATCAGAAGCGATAGACTTACCGGGGAAAATTGCGGCACTGAAAGAAGGCTTCCAGGAGGCTGTTGATGTGCTTGCGGGCGGCGGAACAGTTGGCGAGGCGTTGGAAGTTGCGCTTAATATCCCCGGATTAAGCGATACATTGAATACGTTCATTGGTAACTTTGAACGGGTAATGGGCAATCTCGAAATCATCTTTTTGCAGATTGTGGCGAGCATTCAGGATATTACCGGACATGGAGCGGAGGCCACAGCGACCCGTCAAACCATCGCCAGTAAATCTAAAACCCAACTGGCTTTTGATTTACAGTTAGCCAATGCCGACGAACTCCCGGCAATGGTGTCTCAAGCCCTCAGTCGTGGGTTAACGACTAGTGATATTACCACCGCCTTAGAAACTTCGGTCAACGAGAGCATCGCTAAAGCCGATTTCAATCAGGGCGCGACGATCATTCAAGGTGCTATAGCCGGGGCAATTGCCGACGGCGCAAGCCCTGAAGCGGCGAACGCACTCGCATTTAATTTCACGGATAAATTGAGTGATGGATTCGATAACGCGATGGCGGCGGGCAATCTTGATCTCATGCAAAAGATGCTCACGATTGATCCGAATGCGAAAGTACCGGGTTTAAACGAGGCGGTGGCGGGCTTCCAGAAACAATTATCCGATGCCTTTGCGCCAACAGGTGGGGCTAATGCAGGTGCAAATCCGTTTACATCGGGAATCCTTGCCCCCGGTGGGGGCGGTAAAATAGGGGCGACTAGCAACAGTCTGCTTGGTGGACTCAAAACAGAAATAGCAACTTTTGCCGACGATGCGATTGAAAAAGGAAATAATGCCGGGCTTGCATTCGATCATATTGCCACAACCGCCGATACCATGAAAACTGCCGTCGGCACGTCGCTCGATGAAACGACGACGAACTTTGCCGAGATGACAACCGGCGCGCAATTAATGGACACCGACATCGCCGCCGCAATGATGGGCAACACGGTGACGGCCAGCTTCGACGCGGTGCTGGCTTCTGCCGACGCTAATTTCCCCGGTGTCATCGAATGGTTTGAGCGCACCGCAGCCGAGTCCGCCGCGTTTGACGGCCTGGTCAGTGTCCACTTGCGCAGCGTGACCAAGCAGCTTAACGATGTAAATTTCCTGGCCTTGCAAACCATCGCCAACGTGACCTCGGCGCAGGCACTGGGTGGTAGCGGCCCGGTCACGAATAACACCACCAACAATGTCACTGTCAATAACAACAACAGCAATGGCGCACAGACGAGTAACTCGCAATATCAACTGGCGCAAGCGCTGGGAGGCGGATAGATGGGGCTTTTACAACACAAACAATTAATGTTGGTCAAAGGCGTGGGGCCGATCCCCGGCGATACGTTGAGTAGCGAGCAGCCGCTAGTCAGTATTGACCTGCTGGACAGCGGCAGCGGCATCAGCCTCGACCTGGATGGGGGATGGGAGCCGAATATCCCATCGCTCAAAAATGGCGGGGTATGGGCCGACAGCCCAATCAGCGACGGGCGCACGTTGATCGCCGGGCAGAACACCAATGTCACCGAGACAATGCGGCTGATTGTATCGACGCAAAGCGCCAAAGTATACGCCGCCCAGTTCGCGGCACTGCAACGCATGATCCAGGATGGGCGCGATTTCTGGGACACATTCTATCAAATTGAGCCGGTATATATCGCCTGGTGGGCAGCGAACGCACCGGGGCCACAATATGCCCTTATTTTCAATATTGATATGGATATTCAACCAGAAGACAGTGAGGATGTGCAGGTAACTATCACACTGACTATTGAACGCGAATTCGCATGGCGCGGGATACATCCTGGAGGCAATCCAAGAGAGTGGACAGTTTATATTAACAATGGATTATGGAAAGCGAATCCAACTCCCGTAAATGCGACTCCAGGAGGATTGCCTACACTTATTCTCGGCAGTACCATTAATGATCTGGCGGTTGATAGCGCATTGGAAAATAAGGCTGAACAAAATACGACAGCCACAGGCTATATATCTCAAAACTTTTTGGATATACCGGCTTCTCGTATCCCCGGTGATGTGCCTGCTTTAGTTACACTCATCGTTAAACAACCAACCCCTGCGACTGCTACTCGTGCTTATTTTATAAGTAAATGCACCAAGCGTAACACAGGAAATATTAGCCGCTTTAATGGCAATAACCAATATTTAGTCCATTGTTTTAATGCCGCCGATGGACTTTTAGGAACAGATACCACATTGGCCGCCGATACCGGCGCATCAATTGGAATCAGTGGATTACAACAACGTTCACAAACTACTTTTGTTACCGCAACAATGCAACCCCGTTCAAGTTGGTCAGGAGCAGGATTTACAACTAATGGCTTGAACAATGCAGTATTGCGGGGGCGTTATGCGGTATTTTTGCGCGCGCGCGTATCCGCCGCCGCGACAGTAAACTTACAACTCACCATTGCTCAAAATGTAATAAATAAATTCACCACAACGCCTATTCCTTTAACCGATTTAGGTGTTGGCGGTGTTGGTAACACGACTGATTGGGCATTTTTATACATGGGAGTTGTGACCATTCCGGTAAACGGTGTTCGTACACAAGTTTCGCCTAATGGCTTAGGTATAGCAATACAGCAACCTAATGCAACACCTGACATCGTGTTAATTTTGGAAGCTGAAAGAACATCGGGTGCTGGTGCTTTGTATGTTACAGATATGTTCTTGATGCCGATTGATGAAGGGGCTATCGTAACCAAATTTGGAGTGTCTGCATTAGGTGCGCTTGAATCACTTCATTCAATTTACGACAATACAGGTTACTTTATGCATGGGCAAATAGGAGATTACAATAGTTCATGGTCATATAGTATTCCGGCAAATAAGCTTCAAGAACGCGATTCGCCTGAATTAAGCGGCAGTCCAATTTATCTTACGCCGGGAGTTGATAATCGTTTAATTGTTCTGGGATATGATTATTCTACCAATCGCTCAATTGCCGATGGGGCGCATACCTATGAAGTGAAAGTAAATATTGTTCCACGCTGGTCAGGCATTCGAGACATCTGATGTCTACTCCACAGCACACGCTCAATCTCTATCAAAAACCCAAACTCGGCACATCACTCATCCAGCGATTGCCTGTTCACAATTACAAACACAGCATCAATGCCATCGGCGGCTTCGACACGGCCAGCTTCGACATTGCGCCGCGCTCGGTGGACGAGATGCAGCAGTTCCTCGATCAATACATCGGCAACCGCGTTGCGATCTACGTGGATAATCCGGTAGAGCCGATCTGGGAAGGCTTCATTAACCGGATGACATTCAACGCCGGGGAGACGCAGTACACAATCAGCCTGGAGAAGATGGCAAACCGGGTGCGCGCAGTCTACTGTGCCACAAATGGCAGTACAGCCGTGTCACAAGGCGCAGTAGTTAACAATGCCAATTCACAAGCTATATATGCCATCAAACAGGAACAAATCGATCTCGGTTTTATGATAGCAGGAACAGGCGCAACAATTATTCGTGATACGGTATTGGCACAACGCGCTTTTCCAAAAACCTCTATGATACCGGGCAGTGGCAGCAGTGGATTACTCAATATTCAATGTTTAGGGTTTTACCATACATTAGAGTGGGAAGATTTTCGTCAAGGTGTTTCGGCCAATGTTCAGTTAGGTAATTTTCTGGATACCATTATTGGCGGAATAGTTAATGGCACAACCTTTTTTGACAACACTAATTTAACCCAAACAGCGGCCAATGCCAATGTGATCGATCAGGCTACGGTGAAAGGCGAATCGGTTTGGGACGCACTCCTTAAAATACAAGAGTTTGGTGATACCAGCGCCTATTTTGTAATGGGGGTGTCGCCTACTGATTTCCAGACAGGAACACGCCGATTTTACTACCAGGCAGCGAATAGTTCAATTGTCTATACCGCGCGCCAATCCGACGGTTTGCGCATTCGCAACCTCTATGGACAATTGGTCGATCCCTGGCGCGTGCGTCCCGATGCCGGAATTCGGGTATCGGATATACTGACTGGCTGGAATGGCGTAGGTGATAATCCGACAGAAACCTACATCATGAAGATTGACTACGACGCGAATACGCAAAGGGCAATTTACAGCGGAGACGATGATTTGACCGCCGAGGGTGTATTCAATCTCAAGCGGTTCAACAATGCCCAGGGACAACGTTTCGGCGCAGCGCGGCGATTGGCTTAATGAGGTGACGATGATTGTACTGGCACAAACGGAAATCGCAAGCAAAGCCCTGGACACGATCACCAATGCGATACAAGGCGGGATGGTGGGGGTCGCCATCATCCTGGGCGCGGCGATCATCATCCAGGCGGTAGCCAATATCCTCGCCAACCGGGCCAGCAGCCGCACGATGGAAGAACTGCTCAAGTTCAACGGGCGGCTGGCCGCGTCTATCGAAAAAATGGACACGACGCTGGACAAAATGAGCGACCAGCAGGAACAGATGAGCACGCTCTTCGCCGAACTGACGGCCACCCTGCGCGAAATCCCGCAGATGTACACGAAGATGCTGGAACAGATCGGCCTGATGCGCGAGGATTTCACCGAATATGCCAAACTGACGGATGGCACAGTGTCCGGCATCCAAAATGAAATGAAGGACTTGATCGCCGTGATTGAACGGCGAACGAATGATATTGACTCCAAACTACAAAAACTCAAGCCCGACACCCAGCCGATCCTCAGCAGCCCAGCACCCGCCACTTTACCGGAAGCCCAGAAACCCGATTTATTGGAAGCCAAAACTAAACAAGGTGAACCATGACTTTATCACTTCACATCATCGTCGATAACGCGCCGGATGAAGTGCTTGAACGCGCGCTACTTTATCTGAAGCGGGTCAAACAACTGAAGTATGTGAACATCGGCGCAGGTGCGCAGCTTCGGCGCGGCATGGACTTCGCCGAGCGCGTCCATAACGAAAGACCAACCCTGCGGATCATCTGGCGCAATCTGGAGCCTGAAGATACCGGCATCCTCGCCACGATGAGTGCCGAGTCCCTCTACAGGTCTAAGGTCACGCCTTACCTTGATTGGTTTCGGCGCAACAACATCATCTTCATGCCGGATAACGAAACCAGCGGCGACGACAACCGCATTCGCACCTATGCCAATCAGGAGGCGGATGTTGCACGGATGCTCCATACAGACGGTCTAAATGGCGCGTTTCTGCGGTTCGCAACTGGCAACATCGGCGACGGTTCGCATGGTTCAAACCAGTATCCGCTGCTCAAACCGGTGTTTGACGTGATGCTTCCCGGCGACGTGGTTTCGCCGAACGAATACAGCAATCGGCCAGGTGCATCCAGTGGCGGCCATCTGGAACGCTACAAGTTGATGTGGAAGGCGGCAAACCGAGAACTGCCTACTGTTATCGGCGAGGCGAGTGTCAGCGTTGATTATGATCCAGGCAAGGGGTACATCACCATTGGCATGACGGATGAAGCTTTCTGTTCGCAGATGCTCGGTGAGGAGGTCTGGTACAAGAACGGCGCGATTGATCGCTGTATGTACATCGTCGGCGGCTATTCACATCAAGATTTCCGGCTTCGCGAGGGTATTCTTAAGCGACTTGAGGATTACTATGCCGGTCAGCCGGTGGTTATCACGCCGCCTGCACCTACCTACCCCAAGCTGCCCGACCCCACCGATCCGCGATGGACGAAGGTGATCGCCCAGACTAAAAACGGCAATGTCAACGTGCGCGATGTGCCCGATAAGGCCGGGACTATCGTCGCCGTCGTCCATACCGACGATGAGTTGTATATCATCATGTCTGAATCGCAGGGCATCTGGATGCCGGTGAAACTGTTGGGGTCGGGGCTGCTGCGCGGCTGGGTGAGCACGGATGTTATTTTCTTTAAGGATGTACCCGCTACTCCGACAGAGCCATCCCCTACTATTGAATTATCGCGCGCGGATGCCCAGGAACTACACTTGCTATACCAGGGTCTCGCCGATAAGTATGGTGCTTTGCTCAAACGTTAAATAGGAGGTCAATCATGGAAGGTCTTATCGAGGGGCGGATCATACATTTTGTGCTGGAAAATGGTCAACACCGTCCGGCCATCGTGGTGAAGGTGTGGAATAAATCCACCGGCTGTGTCAATCTCCAGGTGTTCACCGATGGCGGTAACGACGGCGAACAATATGCGAGCGGCCAATACTGGGCGACTTCGGTAATGCCCAGCGAAACCCACGAACCGCGCACCTGGCACTGGATCGAAAAAGCCTAAGCCCCTCCCCTCTCTCCCATTCTCACAATCTAGTTTGTCAACTGTCCTAAAAAAAGGAGGACATTTATCATGCGTTTCTATTTCGTCCCCAACCGGCTGTTCTGGCTGGTATGTTTAGTCGTCAGCATCACATTGCTGTTCCTGATTGTGCTGCCGGTCGGTGCGCAGGACACCACGCCGGTTGTGCCGCCGGATGTGCTGCCGCCGGGCGATGCACTTACTCAGTTCTTCGCGTTCATCCTCAACGTCATCGCGCCACTTGGATCATCGCTGCTCACTACCACGCTGGTCTCCGTCATCAAACTATTCACGCCGGAAACTGTTTCGGCAACGATCATCCGTAATGTGGTCGCGGGCGTTTTAACCGTGCTGTATTGGGTGGCCGTCCGCTACAACTTCCAGGATACCTTCGCCAGTGTCGGCCAATTTTTGGTGACGATCATCCCGGCAGCGCTGCTCTTATATGGGAATTTCCTGGGCAGCAGCCGCATCCACCGGCAGGCCGTCGAGGAGAAGACGCCGATCCTAAGTTATAAGCGCAGCTAGCGATGGCCGCCTTGCTATGCTGTCTTGCGCCAGTTCTGCTCGTCGTCCTCTTCGTTGTTTACACAGTGCTATTTAATGAGCATTGGAACCGGGTACTGGATCGCGTGTTTCCGGGCCGCCATCGATCCTAATGTGAGAAAGGCTCAGAAGCGCAAAACCACCTACTCAATATGGGTAGGTGGTTTTTGATTCCTATTGGGATAAATGTTATTTCCCAAACAAACCATCCATTATCCCCCGTCCAACTTTAGGGGAGGGCATCCCCCCTGCCCCATTTGGGTATAGAATTGGGTAATGAGGGGGGTAGGTGATGTTTACTTGAGCCTTTGTTCAGGCATCACGACTGTTGCTTTCGGATTTCGGCACTGAGCAGCTCGTCCGATTTTGCATACAATCGCTCCCAATGCCCATCGATGGTAAATTGGACGATCACGTTATGTCCCCACAACGGCGAACGCCTTTCTTCCAGCACTATACCGATGAGACCGGCCAGATGCGCGAATGTTTTTTCACCCCGTTTGGACAGCTTGACTCGCTCATTTGTGAAGAAGTCGCTCATGGCTGCGCCTTTCTAAACACCAACACATCTTCGACTTCAACAATCGGGAGTCCCTGCTCTTTGCGGCGACGCTGCCATAAAGAGGGGTTGTCGATCAAGCGACCATGCTGAGCCGCCATCTCCACGCCCATTTTTTCGACCTCGACGACGGTCTGAGCAACAATGTCCCGCAACACACCCCGCCGATAATGATTTTTAAGAACCAAAATCATCAGTCCCCCGGAGGGCAGCAATTGGATAATACGACCATAAATCAGCTGCATATCGCCCCAATAATTGCGCCCGGATTTATTGCCGGTGTTCTGATTGCCTCCGGCATAACGAAACCCACCCGCGAACGAGGCGTGACAGGGCTGCTCAAGATAGCGATCCCAGCGGCCACCATGTTGCCTCTGATTCAGAATGCGCATCCGCCGCTCATTGGAAACACCATTTCCAGTCTCAAAACCATAGGGTGGACTGAAGATCGCATGATTAAAAGGTGGACATTCAAGCGTCTTGGCGTCGGCCTGATCGATGTCAATCAGGCCGCCAAATAAGCCTGCACAGCGATGAATCGACGGCACACTGTCATACATGAGATCAACATATTCAGGCTGAAGATCTCGGACGATAACATTACGCTGCTGGGTGGCCGCGATCATGAGGCTGCCCGTTCCGGCCATCGGATCAAGTAAGGTTTCACCGGGACAGGTGTAGAGGTCGATCAACTTTTGGAGCAAGCCAAGATGCAATTTTGCTGGATGGCTGAAGACTTCTGATGAAAATAACCGTCGTCGAAGTCCTATGTCAACAGGAAATATCCAGGGTTGATCGAGTGTGATGGTCATCGCATCCTCCTCAACCAGGCCAACAGCCGCCATAAGCGGCGCTTATGAGCTTTGCTCAGGGGAGGCGGTTGGGCATACTTCATCAGCAATTCACGCACATGCGGCGGAACTTCAGTCATTGAAGGCCTCACGATGGATCATGTAGAGTGACCGGCCAGAAGCGGTGAGCGTGCCGTCGGCGACGTGGCCGCGCTGCTCTAGGGCGCGCAGGGTGTTCCAGCGGGGCTTATGGTTGTAGTCCCCGACCAGGAATTTCAGGGCAAGGTGCATCGGTTGGGACAGCGTATCCCAATCGTCGGGCACATCGAGCCAGGTCACGGCCAGGTGTTCCAGACCGCTGTAGGTCTGCCATTCATACCCTTTGTCCGTCACGATAATGTAGGCGGGCATCTTTCCTGGCAGATAGCGCACCTGAGTCACGTTCAGACGCGGCGCAGAGGCGAATAAGCGATGGACGCAGGTGACAGTACAGCATCCGGCGGCGAGGTCGTCATTCATGTTCCGCAGCAGAAAGTGCGCCAGCGTGACAGTGGACGGGCGCGGCTCGGCGAGGGCGACGGACTCGGCAAGCTGATCCTGGCAATAGACGTGGGCGATTTGTTCGCGCGTGCCGCAGCGGGGGCGATGTGGATGGGTAGTCATTACATTCATCCCTGTTCGCGGTCACGGAGCAGGACAAACAGGGCAATTTTGCCCTGGAAGGCGCTGATGGCCTGTTCTGAATCAGCGAGTGTAGCGATGCAATCGGCATAACCGGGTAGCCGGGGCGTGAGCTGGGCTAACGCGCCAAAGAAGCGCACCGTGCAGCCATGTGAAGGCTGCGCACCAGCCAGGACATGACGGCCATATTCATAAATTGGGCGGCGTTCTTCGGGCGATGCGTTCGCGAGGATCATAGCGCCTATCTTTTCGGCGTCCTGGTCAATGTGGTCGATCGTAAAGATGCGTTGTAAACTGATGGTATTCATCTGGGTGGGTTCCTCATTCAGATGTAGAGGCCGGGGCTGTTGGTGCAGTCCCGGTCTCGCTTCGTTTTAAAAGATTAGAATGGTGCAGCTTCAGGCAGCGGGGCGAATAATGTCGCCCAAAAGTCTTGTTTCACCAATTGTTTGCCCAGGCGGTACATGAGTTCGCCGCTGATCCGGGACTCGACGGCATCCATATGGCCGACAATATCCGTGCGCAGGGCTTTGCCTTCATCGGTGAGCCACATTTGCACCGAGCGGCGATCTTTCTTATGCGGCTTGCGATAGATCAACCCGGCCTTTTGCAGACCATCCAGCGGTGGGGTGAAGCTGGTCGCCGGACGGCCAACGGCCAGGGCCAAATCAGAGGCGCGCTGCCCGTCGGTTTTGTACAACTCATTCAGGATGAGCATCTGAATAACGTTGATGCCCAGGCTATGCGCGAACTCGGTGTGCAGGGCGTCGATGTGATCGGCGAATTGGTAGATCGAAACGGTCAAATTGGAAGTCATGCTGTGCTCCTTATGCACTTGTTTAGATGAAAGCCGGATGGAATTATCCAACCCGGCAGAGAAACCTTATTTGCGCTCGACGACGTACCAGCGGGCCGGGTCGATGGAAATCAAGCCGGGGAAGCGTTCATCCATCCCGCGAATTTCGACGATGGTCACGCCTTTCCAGGTCAGGCGATTCAGCCAGCGTTGCAGCTCGCGCGGGTTGGCGTGCTGCGTGAAATAGACGATGTCAAAGGGTTGGAGTTGATCACCGCGCACCATGATGTGAGCTTTGCCCATGGCGGCTGCCCATGTGGGCTTCGGAGGTGCGGGCGTCGCGGGCGCGGGCGTGGGGATCACCGGCTGGAGCGTTGGCTCGACGTGGGTCAACTTTTCGAGCAGCAGCTTCTTTTCAACACGACCGGTGAACATGACTTTGGCGGCAGGCTGGCCGTCGTCGGTCTTGAACAGACCGGACACAATCCCCTGACAGCCGTGATAGGGGCCGGCGACGCCATCAACCAAGTTGACGACCTGGACGCGGATGCCGATTTTAAAAGTAGGTGTGGACTGAGGGAGATTTGCGGTTATACTGAGCTTACGGATGTCTGCCATACAGATGTCCTTTTCTTAAACGTCTGGTGTTAGTGCACCGGGCGTTTTCTATTGTGGGGCGTTTCCAGCGGTGGTGTCCCGATGGTCATGGGGCGACCACCACTAGAGATAAGCGTAACACAAAAATAATTTATTGTCAAACACATTATCTAAATTGTTTGTGAAAAGGAAGTTAATTTATGGTACGGCGTGGGTGTTTACTGGTCTGAGCGACGCTGACGACCTCGCCGTCGGCGACGATGATGCGCCAGGTGGCGAACAGGCGTTTGAGGATTTGCTGCTGACGCCCGGCTTCCAATTTCCAGAAGGCATCTGCACCAATATGAATCAAATCATTGAGGGCGGCGAGCTGGCCGCTGCGATCTTGCGAGTGGCTAACGGTCTTCAGGGTATTCAGGCGGGATTGAAGCTGGTCGGATCGTTCGGCAAGCTGCTGCATCTGCCGATGATATTCGGGCAGCATGGAGTCGGGGATGAGTCCCAGACGCTCAATGAAGCGGGTTTTCTCGGTTTCGATGGCGGCGACCTGCTGCTCCAGGGCTGCCAGGTCATTTTCGGCGGTCGAGGATGGCAGTGGGAACATGGTATCTACAGACACACTGGCGATAAGCTGCTCCAGGAAGGGGCGTAGCCAGGCTTCTAGCTTTTCGAAGCGGATGCTTTTGGGCTTGCAGGCGCAGTCCTGCTCGGCCCCCATGCGATGGCGCTCATGGGTTTGACAGCGATAGGCGCGCCAATTCTTCTCCGGGCGATTGTTGTACACCAGATGGTTGCCACAATAATCGCAGATCAATA
>Ga0070706_100001119_pt1 | contig 28994 bp, 24 predicted proteins | sample KBSK5501metaG_FD_65476 | JGI IMG/M metagenome (GOLD analysis project Ga0070706, IMG submission 65476) | Corn, switchgrass and miscanthus rhizosphere microbial communities from Kellogg Biological Station, Michigan, USA - KBS K5-50-1 metaG | ecosystem: Host-associated > Plants > Roots >... | reverse complement strand
ACCTCTAGCGAATGCAGCATTCCAGGGAGAATCCATCCTCCAGCATGGGCGCGTGCAACTCGCCTGCGCAGTTGCCATTGAAGAAGGATTGGTAACTCCGGTCATCCGTGACGCCGATAAGAAGAGCTTGAGCGAAATCAGCGCAGCGATCAAAGATCTGGCAACGCGCGCGCGATCAAAAAAACTTAAACCGGAAGAATATCAAGGCGGTACAATTACCGTTTCCAATCTCGGAGGTTACGGGGTTGAACATTTTTTTGCCATCATCAATCCACCGCAATCGGTTATTGTTTCCGTCGGCGCCATCGTGAAAAAGCCGGTAGTCAATGCTGCCGGTCAGATCGTTGTCGGAGAACGGATGATGCTCGGCTTAAGCTGTGACCATCGCGTAGTGGACGGAGCAGTCGGAGCACAGTTTCTTGCGGAATTGAAGAAACTCCTGGAAAACCCGCCGTTGATGTTGATATAGCGTTCCGCGTTTCGCGTTCAAGCGGCCTGGAGAGCGATGGAAAGCGTCGCCCTCCATCATTCTGACTCCTGACTCCTGTCTCCCGTATTCTTCTCAATCCCTCTTGCTCAAACCACCACTTGATGCCAAAAGCGGACTATGGCTTACGATCTTGTCGTGATTGGCGGCGGCCCGGCCGGCTACGTTGGTGCGATACGGGCGGGGCAGCTCGGAAAAAAAGTCGCTTGTATTGAAAAGGAGAGGGCAGGGGGGACATGTCTGAACTGGGGATGTATCCCGACCAAGTCTCTACTTCGAAACGCAGAGCTCTATCACCTGCTCAAACACAAAGCGAAAGATTTCGGATTTACGTTCGATAACCTTGGGTATGACTGGTCGAAGATCATCTCTAGAAGCAGATCTGTAGCCGACAAGCTCGCAGGAGGCGTTGAGTACCTATTTAAGAAAAACAAAGTCGATTACCTGCGTGGTGAAGCGTCATTTGTTGACGACAAAAGAATAAAGTTTCGATCCGCCGACGGAAAGGAACAAACCGTTGAAGCTGCGAACGTCTTAGTAGCTACTGGTGCTCCAGCTCGTGAAATGCCCGGGCTCCCCGTCAATGGGACGACAGTAGTCAACAGTCGCCAAGCGATGGTGATCGAGAAACAACCGAAGAAAATCATCATCATTGGCGCCGGAGCAATCGGCGTTGAGTTCGCCTATTTCTTTAATGCATTCGGTACCGAGGTCTTTCTCGTTGAAATGTTGCCGAATCTACTCCCGGTCGAAGACACGGAGATCAGCGTCGCGCTAGAGAGATCGTTTGCTAAACAAGGAATCAAATTCTTTACAAACACCAAAGTAACTGAGGCCAGCGCTGATAAGAACGGCGTGAGAATTACCCTGGAAGGGAAGAAGAAAGAAGTACTTGAAGGTGATTGCGCTTTGGTAGCGATCGGTGTGACGCCTCTGGTACCAGGGGGAATCGACCTTAAACTCGACAAAAAGGGATACATCCAGGTCAATGATCGTTATCGGACAAACGTGTCCACAATCTTCGCCGCTGGAGACATCATTGGTCCTCCTTGGTTGGCACATGTAGCAATGTGGGAAGCTGTCCAGACTGTTGACGGCATCTTTGTTCAAGGATTCAAACCGAAACGGATTAAGACGTTTCCTGGTTGTACTTATTGTCAACCGCAGGTTGCAAGTATCGGTCTCACTGAACGAGGCGCGAAAGAACAAGGGCTCAAGTTTAAAGTTGGCAAGTTTCCATTTTCTGCGAACGGCAAAGCGCTGGCTGCAGGCGAATCTGAAGGGTTTGTGAAACTATTAATCGGCGAACAGCACGGAGAAATTATTGGAGCACACATCATCGGGCCTGAAGCCACAGAACTGATCGTTGAGCTCGGTCTGGCGATGAACCTTGAAGCTACTTACGAAGAAATCGAAGCAACCATCCACGCTCACCCGACATTAAGCGAGGCGGTACATGAAGCTACCGGCGCTGCGTTCGGGCATGCGATACATATTTGAGTGTGCAGCACCCGACAACCCTAGAAATTGTTTGCACCAACAAATGGTTGCCAACTCAATTTAGACGGTACCTCGTACTCTCTCCAATTACCGATTTTGCGGTGACGCACTCGAGCCGCAACGATCCCGTGAGCTTGATAATCTTTGTATCTGAAAGTGTACTCGCCAAACCCTATTTGGCTCTCCTCATCAAAAGCGAGGTGATGCCAATTCATATTCATTGGTGCCTCACGTCCCTTGTCCCCGCCAAAAGACTCAAAAAGGACTTCCCGTCCTTTACGATTCTTTGAACCAGGTGGCGCGCTGTAAATTGCATCCGCGGAATAGCAATCCGCAGCTTTCTTGGCGTTACCTTCATTCCATCCTTCGGCGATTGTTCGCATCAACTTCTTAAATTCTTCTGATGTCACACGATCGGCGTTCGCGGGGTTTTGCGACGCGGCTGCAAACTGCGCTTGCCCGCCCGCGACCAAGGATAGGATTACGACGACAGCAGAAAACGATATGGTTCTGAACATGATCCTTGTTTTAGGCGATTGTGTCCGGTCTGGTGAGGAGACGCGACGGATTATTCACAGACTGATTAATGATTTCTCTTATTTGGAAATTAGAGCTTCTTCATATTCAGCGTGTGAATGACTACTCAGAACTGACGTAACTGCTTCAGATCCAAAGGCTTATCCTACCCAGCAGGCTGTGAATAAGTTCGGAAGAAAATCCGGACCGGATTTAATAACTTCCGAATAGGCAAAGTTATTCCGGCTTATCCACAGATATTCGGAGAAGCTTCAAAATACAATTAACAGTGTTTCTCCGTTGCTAAATCTAGCTCGCCCGCGTTGTTGCTATTGGTGAGACTTGCCGGTCATCGGGACAAACCGGACGGGCAACACCGCCGTTTGCTCGACTTTCGTGCCGCGTTTGCGAAGGAGAAAGAGCTCCTGCATTCCGGGTGAACCCACGGGAACAATCATTCGCCCGCCATCTCTGAGTTGATCCACCAGCGGCTGAGGGACGTGATCCGGCGCACACGTAACGATGATCCCATCGAACGGCGCATGTTCTGGCCAGCCTTTGTAGCCGTCACCAGCGAGAACTTTTACATTTTCATAACCGAGCCGTTTCAGATCCGCCGCGGCTCTTTTGGCAAGTTGCTCGATGATTTCGATCGTGTAGACCTCTGACACCAGGCGAGCGAGAATGGCAGCTTGGTAACCTGATCCGGTGCCTATCTCCAGGATCCGGTCAGCGGGTTTGGGGTCGAGCTGCTCGGTCATGAATGCCACGATGTATGGCTGGGAGATGGTCTGACCGTAACCAATTTGTAACGGCTCGTCGGCATAAGAAAACCTGCGCACATTCTCCGGCACGAACTCGTGTCGTGGCACCGCAGCCATGGCTTCCAGCACCGCATGACTTTTGATTCCGCGTCCGGCGAGCTGTTCCTCTACCATCCGTCGACGAGCGACATCAAAGTCAGCCTCGGTGTAAGGTTCGCCTTGGCAAGCAGCTACGATTAGCAGCAATAGCATGGCAACCTTCTTGCCCATTCAACCAAGCATAACCCGGGTCAACAGCCTATGCGAGATCTGCTGCTCTACTCAATTCGTACTCGCAGCTTAGCCGTCACTGCGGATCAAAAATCGATCCGAAGTCCGGATCAAACAACCGCTTATAAGTTCGGGTCGCAAAAACGTCGGTCATTCCGGCAAGGTAATCGCAGAGGATCCGTGCTCTGGCCGATTGCTCGGTCTCGCTGCGTATAATGCGATCAAAACTCTCGGGTAACAGCCGGAGGCCAGTTCCGTTAAGATAGCTTTCTGCGAATGCCTTAAACAGACTCTGCAAGATCACTCGCGCTTTACGTCTGAGTTGGTGCAATTGCGAATGATCAAAAACAAGATCCTGGGAGAGCTTTTTGTAAAAGTCGGCTTCACGCCGCACCTCAGGGTCGATATACAACCCTAGCCGGTAACGGTTCGTTACATTGGCTAGCGGGACATCTCGCTCTATTAACGAGCACGATCGTATAAACGCGCCGATCTTTTTCGAAAACTGCGATTCCGCTTTTCGCTCCCGAATCGCTTCCAGAACGATCTCGGCGAATTGGGCTTCAGCATTTTGCAGCGACTTGCGTTCGACCCATTGTTGGACTCGCTCGAGACGCAAGAAGCCTGCGTTGATACTATCGACCAGATCGTTCAAACAATACGCGGTATCATCGGCCCAATCCATGATTTCGCATTCCAGGCTGCGAAAATAGTTGAGGTTTTGGATTGTTGCCGGATCGACCTGGCCAAAAGCAAACGTTCGTAGGTGCGCCTGCTCGTTATAGATGAAGTGATTTAGGGCGTCTGGTTGTTCCTGGTAGAGTCGTTTGTATTTCAAGATTCCGTCGAGGAACGCTCTGGTCGGATTCATGCCGCGCCTGGTATCTGCGCGAGAATAGATTGTATCAGCAATGATGCGTAAGCTTTGCGCGTTCCCTTCAAAACCGCCGAACGGTTTCATCAATTGATGCAACGTAGCTTCACCAGCGTGGCCGAATGGCGAATGTCCGAGATCATGTGTCAGGCAGACTGCTTCGACCAGATCGGGATCAACAAAGAAATCTTCACGCAGGAAAGGGGATGTGCGCTTCAAAAACGCGCAGATCGACCGGCCAATCTGCGCAACTTCGAGTGAATGCGTCAGCCGTGTACGATAAAAATCGAATTCGCCGGATAGAAAAACCTGGGTCTTCGCCTGAAGCCGGCGAAATGCTGAGCTGTAGATGATCCGGTCGCGATCGACCTGGAACGGAGTTCGGTAGCTGTCTGGATCGCGTGGCCCAAATGTTTCGACATCGAACTCGTTGTAGAAACCGTTTCCAGAAAGTGAGCTCACGGGCGTATTTTAGCATGTGAGTCAGAGCTGCCATAGAGCGGACTCGGCCCCGAACGTCGACCTAGAAGGTCGACCCACGGTCAATCCGGAGGATTGCCACCACCAAACTTCTAGCCCGGCCAAGGCCGGATGGGTTGAGCTTCCAGCTCGACGTCGGGGGCGATATGAACCCAAACTGGCTTTTGATCCTTTACATTGACCTCTAGTTTCGAATGCAAACATGGCCAGATGCACGGACCGTTGCCATTGTCTCTGACACCCACGGACTTATTCGCGAATCGGTTACACACGCCCTCTCAAATGCCGATCTGATCTTGCACGCAGGCGATGTCGGGCGGGTCGGGGTGTTAGACTGGTTAGGGAACTTGGCTCCGGTCGTCGCGATTGCCGGCAATGTCGATTCTCACATTCCTTCGCTTCCGCAGACGGAGATCGTGTCGGTGCGTAAGCGACTAGTGTATCTCATTCACAGCCAGGCCGATCTAGATCTTAATCCCAGAGTCGCGGGTATCTCGATGGTCGTCTCGGGTCATTCTCACAAGCCGTTAGTCTACGAAAAGGATGGCGTGCTGTATGTGAACCCTGGAAGCATCGGCCCTAGACGGTTCAAGCTGCCGATCAGTTTTGCGCTCGCCGAATTTCGGCCTACGCGCATCAAGGTTAAGCTGAAAGAGCTCGCCGAGTGAGGATGGAGGGGCGCTGTTTATGGCGCCCCGAAGCAACGCTGACCCAATGGGCCTCGCAAGCGAGGCCCCCTCCAAACTTACTTGGCTGGCTTGGACGCAGGACTGGGCGAAGGGCTTGGTTTTGCAACGATTTCGTCCCGGCGTTTCAGGAATGTTTCCACATTGTAATCGGGCACAATGTAGATCCACTGCTCGTACTTTTTCTCTTTCTCCAGCCGCTGTTTCAGATCGGCTTGTTTCTTGGCAAACTCTTCGTCCCGCTTGGATTTGTTCTCTGGTTTTTCGCCTGCCTCAGGTGTCCGTGTGGACGGTAGATCCGCTGCAACTTTTACTTGCGTGTATCGCCCTTTATCCGGCGCTTGTTTGCCGAGAAAGAGATCGTAGCGAAACCCGTCAAATGTAGTGAGTTGGACATGAAACGGATCCTTTATACCGGTCTCGTCCTGACTGGTGGAGGAGGGCCGGATGTCGACAAAATTTGGCGTGAAAATTTGAAGGGTCCGCACAAAAGACTCATCCAGTTTTTCCGCCGGCTGCGCGTTATCGAGTTTCCAATCGGCCTTTGGGTTGTCGCGAGATATTTTCCAGCCAGGATTATTCGACCATGGGCTTTGGGTGATCTCTTTTAGTTCATCCGGTACAATGAATGCCTTATCAAGCCATTGGCTGGGGGTTAATGGATCAAGGTTAAGGAAACCCTCTGATACCAGGTAAACTCGGTCTTTAACCGCCGGATTGTAGACGAATCGGCCTCCGCCGGCGTGTTCTTCACCCTGCTCAGTTCCTTTACCGACAATCAGTGATCCGATCGGTCTATCGTTTGCCCCTTTCAGATCGATCTCCGTGCCGGAACTTGGACCCTCGCTCGGAGCCGCGATTTTCAAGCGTCCGAATTGAGATGGACCGACCTGCATTTCTTGAGCCGCTTTCAATCCCCATAACGTTTGAATGAACTGCCGGATTCGCTCGAAATCGGCAGGATAATCGGATCGTTCGGCAACACGCCAGACCGCATCTTTCTTTTCCAAGGTAACAGCGGCTGCAGCTGTCCGGAGCTGGATCTTCGAGATGTCATTGACCGCAAGGTTCGGTAAAACTAGTCTGTCCGACTTCGATTCCTGCCAGCTCTTTGAACGTGAAAATTGGAAGAGGCCCCCGGCCAGAGCGAGAAGGATCGCTACGCCAACTAGTATGAGGAATCGGTTCCGGTTCATCGGGCGGCGCGTTTCATGCGTTTCATCCAGGCAAGAGCCAAACCGGCTACGGTCACGAGTAACGGCATGCCGGCTATATTGATCCACTTCAAATTGTTTTGCAGAGAATCGATCTCGCCTCGCAGGTCTTTACGCACCTGTTTTAATTCTCGATTCGCGTTTGCTTCGTTTTCGTGGAATTTCTTGATCTCTGCCTGTTGTTCGGGAGACAAAATCGTCTTCTGGTCGGCTTGCTTGCCGGTCTGGAGCTCAGTCAGCTTTTGCCTGGTCTGGTTCAGGCTTTCTTCCAACTCGGCGATTTTGCCTTGATACTTGTCCTGTGCAGCCGCTTCCATCCGGTTCACCCGTTCGAAAGGCCGGTTACCGGTCGCCCGGCTCCGGATTCCGATCAGATTCGAGTCCCCGGCGAGCTGTTCCACGCAGCTTTGGATAAAGTTCAGGTTACCGTTCGAAGGGATGAACACTGTCTGTGCCAGCGCCTGTCCTGTCCGCCCGGCAATTGCGTCATAGGCAAAATCTGAGTCGCCAATCAAAATAGCCACACCCTCGGCTGTACCTTCCTTTAACGCGTTCGATGCCGGGGTTGGTGTTGGCGAGGCGGACGGACTGGGTGATGCTTCCGGGTTGGCCGGGTCCTTGGAAGCCTGCGGTTTCCCTTGTGGAAAAGCGGTCTTGAACTTACCGGACAACCGGATAGCGATCGGATAAGCAGTGTTCGCGCTCTTCAGTTCTTTTCGAACTGCATCGCCGCCTAGCTGGGTGGTCATGGCTGAGACCAGGCCCGCTTGAGTCGAAGATTGGACGAGGATGTCTTCTTTCAATCTAGCCGTTGGGGTTCCGGTGAACACTCCGGCAAAAGGGATCAACAGGTCGTTGATTGAGGCACCGAGCGCGTCTTTTTGGTTGATCGCTTCAGCAGTCAGCGAAAGGACGGTTGGATCCGATTGAACGCTGTCCTGACGTTGGATCTTGGTCGCGTAAATCGGGTCGGCCAGGACTTTGTCGCTTGAGAACTGAATTCCCCAGGCAGGCAACAGCTTCTGGAAGGTTGAACTGGTTGGTCCACCGCCAAACTGGGCCGCCATTTGGGCTTCCACAAAAGAGTAGGGATCCAGCAATGCGACCATCTTGCCGCCCCGCATCAGGAACTGGTCGATGGCGAATTCGGCCTGTTCGCTGATTCCCTGCGGATGGACGACTACCAGTACGGAAATATCATCGTCGATTTTATCGGCGGTTAACCCGACATCGCGGACGTCAAAGCTTTGTTTCAGCTCATTCAAGAAAACCCATGGCTGGTTCTGCGGCTGGCGTTGCCGCATCATCATCGGACTCGCTTTTTGGCCGGTGACCGGGAGAGCGCTCATGACGCCAATCACTGCCTTTTTCGGGTTCGCAACGCTTGAGATGGCTCGTGATAGGTCGTACTCGAGCAACGTCTGGCGGTCCGGGCTCAGAAACGGAATTGCCACCTTCTGGTCCAGGCAACGCACTGCTATCCCAAGAAAAATTCGCTCGGTGAGATTAATATTCTGGCCTTCGATTCCATCCAGATTTGCCGAATCCTCGGCGTCAGAGTCTGGCTTTGGATCAAGTTTGACCACCTTGACCTTCCCGTGGCCGTATTGTTGGTACTCGGCCAAAAGATCTTCTACCTCTTGCGCGTACGCTCGCAATGGTACTGGTACCGCCGGATTTTCGCGGCTGTAATAGAACCGAATCTCGACCTCAGTATCGAGCTTCTGCAGGATTTTCTTGGTGCCGTCCGAAAGTGTATAAACCTTATTCTGGGTCAGGTCCGAGCGCACTTTGGCAAAGCCGGCAAGCAGATTCACTGCTATGAGGATCACCGCGACGGCGATCACGCCCACCACCGGATAGAGCAAATTTTGAACCTTCATAGCAGCTTACGCGCGATGCGCGCGTAGAACGACGCTGGTTGTGAAAAGGAAAAAGACGATGACCGACAAAAAGAAAAACAGGTCGCGACTGTCGATGACGCCGCGTTGGAACCCTTCATAGTGAGCCATCACGCCGAGGCCGGCCAGCGCGTCGACAAGGGAGGCGGGCGCCCAGCTAATCACGACATTGGTAACCGGTGGCCAACCGCAGAGGATCAGAAACAGACAGATCACGACCGAGAGGATAAAACTGACGACCTGGTTCCTTGTTAGAGAGGACGTTAGACAAGCGATCGCCAGGAATGCGCCGGCCAATAGGAAACTGCCGCCGTATCCGCAGAGGATCTGACCCATATCTGGACGTCCGAGATAGCGCACGGTCAAAACGATCGGAAAAGTCAGGATAAGCGCGATTAAAATGAACGCCCAACTGGCAAGGAACTTGCCCAGGATAGCTTGCCACGGAGTGACAGGCATTGTGAACAACAGTTCCATGGTGCCGAGCCGCAATTCTTCGGACCAGAGTCGCATCCCGACAGCTGGCACCAGGAACAGATAGAGCCAAGGATGCCAAACGAAGAATGGCAGCAAATCCGCAATCCCGCGCTCGAAGAAGCTGCCGACCATGAACGTGAAAAACCCGGTCAACAGCAGAAAAATAACGATAAATACGTAGGCGACCGGAGACGAGAAATAGGCCCCAAGCTCTCGTTTAGCGATGGTCCAAACTGCTTTCATGACTCTGTAATCGTCCTCGAACTCGTCCTCGTCCTCCAGAAGAGGCGTCGGCGGCGTCCCATGTTCAGGCGGTAATTTTCGGAGAGTCCCGCTTGTCGAGAACGAGTTCGATTGATGTTTACGCTCATACTCGTGTTGCGGTGTCAGGCATCGTGATAGAACGAAACACGTCATCTAAACGACCTTCATCGACCGAGACGTGTTGAATCTCCCAGCGCTGCCGGTGCGCCAAGTCGAGGAACTCTGGCAGCAAGGCGGTAGAGCCGGTCGTACCTGCGGTCTCGCCTGAGCCTTTTGGGAACAGGCGCACAGACAGAACCGAGTCAGCATCACTGATCAATTCTGACCGCTCCAGGTAACGCAGAGTGACGAACTCGGATTGCACAGCTTTCCAGCCAACTGCCCGGATACCGATAACCAGCGATCCGGCGACTGGGGCGCGGCTTTTAAGCTGCGCCGGCGTGCCATTTGCAATGATTTTGCCTTGGTCGATGATCAGCGCCCGCGTACACGCAGCTTCCACTTCTTCCAAAATGTGGGTTGAAAAAATGATCGCCTTGGTGTTGCCCATTTCTCGAATGAGCATCCGGACTTCATGTTTCTGATTCGGATCCAGACCATCGGTTGGTTCATCCATTACCAGCACTTCCGGGTCATGGATCAAAGCCTGAGCAAGACAAGTGCGGTGACGATATCCTTTCGAAAGCGTGTCGACGCTCTGGTGTAGGACTCGATCCAGAAAACAAAGCCCCACAACCCGATCGATCGCCTTGGATTTCGCGCTGCCGAACAATCCGCGTAATTCGGCGCAAAACCCCAGAAACCCGAGAACCGACATATCGCTATAGAGCGGGGCGTTCTCGGGCAAATAACCGATCTTGGCTTTGCCTTGAAGCGGTTGTTCGACCATATCGAAGCCGCACACGGAAATTTTGCCGGCGGTCGGGGGAAGATACCCCGTAATCATCCGCATGCTGGTCGATTTCCCGGCGCCGTTTGGACCGAGAAACCCGAGGACCTCGCCCTTTTCGACTGAAAACGAAACATCGTCGACAGCGACTTTCGGTCCAAAATGTTTCGTTAGCTTCTCAACGCTGATCATTGCTGGGGAGCAAAAGCTGTTTAAAAAACAGAGAGCCTAGAACAAGCGCGGCCCGGTTTATTTGTCAAGTGGCGGTGGTAGGGTCGCGCTCCTGCGCGACCTGAACCCAACGTGGGCCACCTCCCATCTCGCTCTCGACCTTTGTTGGATGGAAAGCGCTCGATCCAGGCCGCGCAGAAGCGCGGCCCTACCTATGATTGAACCGCTTCTCGCGGGTGACGTGAGAACCCGTTAGCGTGTCTTGGCGTGAGATCACTACCCCCTTTGCTGCATTTGTTTCTCGAGGTCGCGAATCCGGTAGATGAGCTCGGGCAGCTGTTGAATAGCAATCATTTGCCGTTTGGCTTGTTTATCCGGCGCGGCAGGGATTCCGAGAACCGTTCCTTTATCGGGTATGTCACGCATAACGCCTGATTTTGCGCCAACGGTGGCCTGGTTGCCGAGTTTCAGGTGCCCTGCGATTCCTGATTGAGAGGCGATCACACAATAGTCGCCTAGGTGCGTGCTTCCGGCGAAGCCGACCTGGCCCATGATCAGGCAATGTTTGCCGATAACGACGTTGTGCGCGACATGCACCAGATTGTCTATTTTGGTTCCTGCGCCGATGACGGTGGAGCCCAACGCGCCTCGATCGATCGCGGCGTTTGCTCCGATTTCGACATCGTCCTGGATGATCACGTTTCCAATCTGTTGCATTTTCAGGTGGCGCCCTTCGTCGAACACGTAGCCGTATCCGTCTGAACCAATGACACTCCCTGCGTGGATGGTGACCCGGTTTCCGATTTCGGTTCTCGGATACAAGACAACGTTAGGACTCAAGAATACGTCTTCTCCAAGCCGGCAACCGCGTCCGAGATGATTTCCGCCAAGTAACACGCTTCGTGCCGCGATCCGGCATCCGGCTGCGACGATGCAGCCTGGCCCGATATGAACTGTTGAATCGATCTGAGCAGTCGGATCGATGACTGCGCTGGGGTGAATTCCAGCCACATATTCTTCTGGTGGCCAAAACAGAGGAATGAGCTTCGCGACGGCAACTCGTGGATCACGCACCCGAATCAGCACTTTGGGAGAGGATTGAGAAGAATCAGACACGACGATAGCGCTTGCCCGGCTTTGTTCGGCTGCGTCGAAGTAGGAAGGCTTTTCAGCAAAGGTCAGATAACCCTCTTGAGCGGACTCGGCGGGGGCTAAACCAATGAGCCGCACGGTACCATCGCCAATGAGTTCGCCTTGGAGCTTCTCTGCGATTTGCGCTGCTGTGAATGAAATAGGCCGATCATCGGGTGGTAACATCAATGACGATAGGCCCGTATTTATGATCTGTCGCTCCGGATCTGAGCGATCGCATGACGGTGCCCATTATCGGCAGGGCTGCCCAGAAAGCTTTCGGTTCGGCCACTGCCGGATCAACCTTACCGATCAAACCGCTGCCGAGGGCGATTCGTCCGCTCTGGGCATCGTGATCATCCGCTGGGATTCAGTGTCCGAAAGTTTCAAACGCAGACACCGATAAATCTCCCTGGGATCAACAGAAGTGAGCTTAGGCGATTGCAGTTCAGGAATCTTTTTCAACACTTCTGGCAGTCGATAAAACGGGATACGGGAATTCAAATGATGAATGTGGTGGTAACCGATATTGCCGGTAAACCAAGCCATTAACGGGTTGGTTTTCATGAAGCTGGAAGACTCTAGCGCTGCACCCTCATAGGTCCATCCCCCTGACTCCTTGAGAGTGACATCCGGGAAATTGTGCTGCGCATAGAACAGGTATGACCCGATCGCGCTTGCAATCAAATGAGGTATGACCTGCGTTAGCAGCCATCCTTGCCACCCGACCCACAGATTCAGTGCGACAGCGATGGCGATGTGAACCAGAAACGCTACCAAACAATCCGGATGTTTTCTGGGCTTCGTAAAGAACGGATAAACGCACATTCCGTGAAGGAAAATGAACACGTAACCAAACAAGATCGTGAGCGGGTGACGCATGAACAAATAGATAGCCCGCTCGGATCTTTGAGATTTAAAGAATTGTTCTTTGGTGATCACGGGAAAAGACCCGATGTGTGACCCTCTGAGTTTGGAGTTGTGATTGTGGTGATGGTTGTGAGAACTCGTCCAAATCGTGCTCGGGCTCAAAACAAGTATTCCAAACACGTTCATCAATCCGGCCGCCAAACGAGAGTTGGGTAAGATCGCGTGGTGTTGTTGATCGTGGTAGATGACAAAGAATCGGAGAATCAGGAGCCCTTCCAGAATGCTGCAAATGATTTTTCCGACCGGATGAAAATTCCATAGAGTTCCCGCGATTGAAGCGAGTAAGAGAGTGGCTGTCGATAGAACGCACCACCAACTCTTGCCAGAATGGTCTTCCGCGAAAGGTTTAGCGGCTAATATTAGTTCTTTTCCAGTTCTCATGCGTTCGTTTCTGGGAGCTGCAGACTCAGTGGGACTTGCGGCGCTGTCAACCACTGAACGGATCCTCGATCCGGCGAAAAGCGATCTGCTTCGGAAAAACTACGGGAATTCCGGCATCGATTGGATTAGTTGCCGATCGCTAACGAAGTGGCTTCGCTGACTCCGCTTACTGTTCCGCCAAGGCACAGGCAAACGAGTAGCCAGACTGAACTGATTCCACGCTGTTTCGCTGCTCGGGTCCGGCGGAGAAAAAACAAAGATTGTGTATTCATCTAGCCAGCACCACCCGATATCGCCTTTTTCAGCTTGGGCCAGATTTCCGCAGGGTTTGAGTTCTGGATCTCTACGACTTTGTTTCGTGTGGTCTCTCCTTTAACGATCTCGAACTGCGACCTGCGGCAGTCGAGGATGCCGCTCAGGAAGTGGATCAGTTCTGCGTTTGCTTTTCCGTCCTTCGCCGCTGCACGGATTTTCACCCGAATGGTGCCCTCCGAAATCGCGATGATCTGATTGGCTTTCGCGTTGGGTGTGACCCGGATATTCAGTGTGGTGGGCATGGGCAGGGTATGCGAGTCGGGGAAAAACTGAACAGAAGGCCGCTAAGATTTCAAAAGAAGAAGTGGGTGACGGATATTAGTCTAATCGATGATCTCAGTACATTTTATCGATTGGATTCGGGGCAAGGCATCGCGCATGGTCGACTCATCTATGAAAGCGTTTGAGATCCGACCTGGCTCAGAATCTTCGATTGCAGTCAGGAATTCTTTTGAGGCAAAACAGGGCGCACCGACTTCAGTAGCCATGCAACCACCCCCACACGGTCGTAAGATCTGGTCGTTTCTAGTTCAGGCTGCCGTCTTTGCTGTACTGTTAATGTCGTTCGCCTGGGCAGCCTGGAAGGGTGACTCCGATGGGGGAGATATCGGAGCCTGGATGATGATAATCGTGTTAATTCCGGCGGCGATAGTTTGTGAGGGGCTCGGATTAGGAAAACTGAGTTTTTTTGGTCCGAGCACTATCCCTGAGCCTGTACTCTGGTGTGCCATGATTTTCGTGGCCTACGTTTATTGTCTCGTGCTGGTAGGAATCGCGCGAGCCGTGGTATGGAGTCTTAAGAAGCTATCACAAATGCTCGCTGCTAGAGCGCCGGGAAAATAAGAGCCGGGATCCGACCGCTTTGCGGATTCATGCGGCCGAACGACGCCGATTATATCCGCAGGTCCAGATGGTAGTTTCATAACCTAACTCCGTTAAATCACGAATCCTGCTTAAAAGAACTTCGTTGGTCTCCGTTGCGAAAACCCAAGTCAAGACGGCAAGCATTTTAGCTCTGAGACGCAAAAGTGAGCGTCTTGTGTTTGCCAGGAAACTTGCTAGACGTTGGGGGGACATTTCTCCTGATGGAAAAGAAGCGCTCTAAGACAGAGCTGTTTCATGGCCAACGGTCCGGCGTCGCCAGGAACAGCGCGGTCGCATGTTTGATCGTACTTTTGGCGGTCGCCAGGTTAGCAGGTCAACCAGCTCCTCCGCCCGCCCAGGCGACTGGGCAAGCGCAATCGCCAGCTAAAGTAACTGTCGGCATTTACGTCTCGGCAATCACTGATATCGACACCAGTCGCGATTCCTTTGTGGCCGACTTCTACGTGTGGTCCTACTCGCCAGCCAACGCGTCCGATCCGCTTACAACAATCAGCGTTGCTCGGGCCAGATCGCAAACCGTTCTTTATCAATGGAAAGAAAAGCTCGGTGACCAGCTCTGGTCGTTGCGCAAGTATCGTTGCGAAATCTTCAACAACTGGGCAGTCGCCAATTTCCCGTTCGATCGTCACGTTCTCGCGATCGCCGTCGTCCCGAATTCGGATGAATATGCGCAGCCAGTCTACGCGGTGGACGAAAAGAATTCAGGCATGGGCAACAATCTGGCATTGAACGGCTGGCGTACCGAGAATTTCCGAATCTTCACGCAGGATGTCGCGTATGGATCGAATTTTGGCGACCCGCATGCTACCGGTCCATACCAGTATCGAGCAGTGACTGCTAGTTTCTTGCTGACTCGCCGGCCGTGGCGACTTTTCTTCAAGCTCATGACTGGCGCTTACATCGCCGCAGGTGTTGCCCTGCTTGGGTGTTTCATGAAGACCGATCAACCGCCCGTTTTTTCCGGACGAATGGGAGTCCAGATCGCAAGTCTGTTTGCTGCAATTATTAATCATCGGGAAATCGGTGGTATTCTCGGGCGACGCGACAGTTTTACGCAAATGGACCTGCTGCAAATCGCCATCTATCTGGTTATCTTTGTGTCACTCATTCTGACATTGCGATCGCGCAACATCACTGAACGGAATGAAGAAGCTCGTTCAATCCGAATGGAGCGGAGAGTGTCGTTGGCGCTGGCCATACTTTTGCTGGCGCTCAATATTACCGTCGTTGTCGGAGCGCTCGTTACCGGACCGAATCCAAACATCGTCCAGGTGATCCAGAAAGGAGACTAGCCTGGTCTTACCGTTCAAACAGATATGAGCGAAATCGAAACAATCTTGGCCAACAATCGGGAGTGGTCCGAACGGATGTCTAAACAAGAGTCTGACTACTTTCCGAAACTCGCGTCACAACATTCACCTGATTTCCTGTGGATCGGGTGCTCCGATAGTCGGGTGCCGGCAAACGAAATCGTCGGGTTATTGCCGGGCGAGTTGTTTGTTCACCGCAATGTAGCCAACATCGTTTATTCCTCGGACGTGAACTGCCTTTCTGTGGTGGAATACGCAGTCGACGTGCTTCTGGTTAAACACATCATTGTGTGTGGTCACTATGGATGCGGCGGAGTCAAAGCGGCGCTCGGCCGGCAAAGTCATGGCCTGATTGATAACTGGCTGCTCAAAATCAAAGATATCTATGCCCGCCATCGCGAAGACATCGATTCCCTGAGGAGTGAGACCAAAAAAGTGGATCGACTATGCGAGCTCAATGTCGTCGAACAAGTTAAAACATTGACGCACACAACTATCATACAGGACGCCTGGAGACGTGGGCAGGAATTGGCTCTGCATGGTTGGATCTATGGCCTGGAAGACGGCCTGATCAATGACCTGGGCGTACGGGTCGACGGAGTTGGTCAGGTTCCAGAAGCTTTCCGGTTCGTCGAGGGAGCGGGGGAGAAGTGAGAAGTGAGAAGTGAGAGGTCGTGCGAGCCTCGCCGGAATTGCTGTCGCGAAGCGACGACAAAACTCAGCCAGGGGTGAGCGTAGCGAACCCCTGGTCACCGACCCCCCAAGAGTCCCATCCTGAAAGGATGCAAGAACGAACGTCCCCAGGCTAGCCAGGCCAGGCACGCGTTCAAAATGATTCCAGAATTTGGCACGCCGATCTGACGCCCTTTCAGGGTCAACTCGCATATGGCACAGTTTCCAGGGGTTCGCTGCCGCTCACCCCTGGCTGAGTTTTGTTGTCGTTTCGCGACAGCAATCTCACTTCTCACCATCCGCTAAGGCCGGATTCCGCCGAACGAATCTGCGTTGAGCCGAAAGAACTCCTCCAGCGTCTGCGGGCGCTGTCCGGTTAGTTGTTCGATTACTGCGCTCACCTCGAAACCTTGTTCGCCTTTTTGGATGCCCGAGGTTCGGAAGAAGCGCCAGAGATTAGCCAGATGCTCCAACGCGTGGCGATTGATGTGCTGTTCCATTGCTTTCATCCACTGGTCATCGGTAATCTCAACGTAACGAATCGATCGATTGAGAACACGACTGAGAGTCTCGACGATCTCGGTTACCGTAGGGACCTGGCCAACCAAGTCATAGCGGGTTTGCGCAGGCCGATCGCCGGCCCTCAGTAATGCTGCGGCTACACGCGAAACGTCTTCTGCGGCTATAAGAGGAAACCGGGCCTCGCCTTTGCCCCATGGAAGATAGATAGTGTCTTGATCAGTGACAGTTCTGGCGATGAGAGCGCGGACATTCTCATAGAATGGAGGCGCATTTAGATGAAGCGCGCCGACGTGAGCCCAGTCAAAGATTTGGTCGGCCAGCCGGTGTTGCAGGTTGCGAAAGCTTGGCACGATCGCGGTGCTCTGCAGTTGAGACATATTTACAACCATTTCCGTTCCTGCCTCACGTGCGGCGGCGGCGAACGTGGCGGTCGCTTCCAGCAGTCCGTCATCAACCGGATAGGTAAAGTAAGCCCGTTTAACATCTCGCAGCGCTTGGCTAACCGAATCCAGATTAAGTAGATCACCGGATAAAACCTCAACGCCTAGTTTTTCCAGCCGCTCAGAACGCTCATCAATTTTGTGCACCAGTGCGCGTACTGTAGATCCGCGCTCGATGAGCAAGTGCAGAATTCGATTACCGGTTGAACCTTGGCGTCCACCGGCTGCGCCTGTAACAAGTATTGAGTTAGCCATTTGTGTCAGGGTCTCCTTTCTGGTCAGTCAGTTCACTGGAACAATATTGTTATAGTAATATAGTAGTCGGGCTAATCTATATGATTATCATCATATAGTGTCAAGAACGATTTTGCTAATGCTGGTCCCGGTAAAATTGATTGCTGCTATTGCTCAGAGTATGATGAGTATCATGAAGTTTGATCTAAACAGCTATCGCTCAGACTAATTACCGCTATGCCTTGGCCAAAAGAACACAAACGCCAGACCCGCGATCGAATCATCGAAGTCGCTGCCTCCGCTTTCCGGCAAGACGGAATCAGCGAGCTGGGAGTTGCCGAAATCATGGAGCGAGCTGGGCTGACCCACGGGGGGTTCTACGCGCATTTTGCGTCGAAAGAGGATCTGCTGATCGAGGCGCTCCGCCATGCCTCGGCAGAAGCCAATGAGATGCTTGTGACGGCAGCGCCGGCCAAAGGTGAATCGGGATCACCGGCTCTGCTTGATGCTGCTTTAACCTATTTAAGCTTCTTCCATTTGGAACACATTGAGAAAGGATGCCCGATCGCTGCACTGGGGCCGGAGCTGGAACGAGGCGGGCAGAAGGTGAAAAGAACTTTCTCGACCGAAATCACCAAACGCCTTGAGAAACTCTATGAACTTACGACCGGAGGCGCCAAGAAACGGAAGCAGCAGGCAGCCGGCGCTCTGGCTTGCATGGTCGGCGGGCTCATCGTTGCTCGCGGGCTCAAAGAATCTGAACGAGCCGAGTTTCTGAAAGATTGTCAGGCTTTCTTGCGGGAAGCTCTTTCACCGCAAGCCGCGGAACGGTGAGATGGAGGGTGTAAACGGGCCCGAAGAGGATTTTTCACGCGGAGGACGCGGAGGAACGCAGACCAAACAAAAATAAAAATCCGAAACTCTGCGTTACTCCGGCACCTCCGCTTGCGACTCTTCATTTGGCGGGCGAGTTCCCGCCCTTTCAATGCCCTCGCTTTCACGCGGAGCCGTTGCGAGGTGGAGTCTTGCGTGAGATCACTGGATTGTGCCGTTTGCGCCAACAGAGTTCGTGGTTCTAGATGCTCCGTGCAACCTGGGACTCCTTGCACCGAAACCAGGAGTAGAGCCGGGTGCTCGGTTTCTTGGGCGTGCACTTCGTGAGCAAAACTTGGTTCAACGGCTGAATGCCCGGGATCTGGGCGTTGTGCCGGCTCCGGCGTACGAGCTTACACCGGACCCAAACACCGGCATCTGGAATGGCCCAAAAATCCGTCAATACGCTATTGAACTTGCTGATCGAGTCGAGTTCGAGCTGCGGGCTGGGCGGTTCCCGATAGTTTTTGGCGGCGACTGCAGTATTCTGCTTGGCAACGCTCTTGCAGCGAAACGGATCGGGCGTCACGGATTACTGTTCCTCGACGGACACGACGATTTTTCTACCACAGTTGAAGCTACGATGCGGGGCGCAGCCGGTCAGGACCTGGCCTTAGTTACTGGCAATGGACCTCCGCATTTAAGCAATATAGAAGAGTTGTCTCCGTACTTCGCCGAGCAAGACGTTGTAGCGTTCGGCTTTCAGCACAATGAGCCGGAAGGCGAATATGATCGGTCCAGATTCAATGCCACGGCTATTAAAAAGATCGGAGCGCTGACGATCGAAAGAGATGGGCTCGAATACAGCGTCACAGAGGCATTGGATCATTTCGATCAGCGCAAGATCGAGCGGGTTTGGATTCATCTCGATGCCGATGTGATCCGGAGCGCCGAAATGCGGGCAGTCGATAGCCCTGAACCAGATGGCCTTTCAATGGCTGAGCTGACAACGGTTTTGCGAATGTTCATGAAGAGCTGTCTACCCGTGGGAATCGAAATCACCATTTTCGATCCTGAGCTTGATCCATCTGGCGATGTCGCAACTCGCTTTGCAAGTTGTATCCTGGAAGGGATTCAGTTGTGAATGGTAGGGTTCACCGCGCACCCGTTCCACAGGGCGCACTGCTGTGCAAAAAAACAAAACCGAAACTGGTGCTTGGCGAACCCTACCTATGCTATGTTTGGACCGTATGACTAACAACTTTCCGGGTCGCCTGCGCGCGGGGGTTTTCTTGTTTACTGTCTTCGTAGGTTTGGTCGCAGCCAATAGTGTTGCTGGCAAAACTACCGCCGTTCGATCCACGCCCGGTGGGCGGCTTACTATCCCTCACTATGGGGACAGCTCTGTTTGGGGCAGATATTTCAGGCAGCTGCAGGACACTACGGCGACAAGCTGGTACAAAGAAATTATCTATTATAGCTACAGGCGTGCTTATAGCCGAGGCGTAGTTACTGCACGTTTTACGATCACGCCAGACGGGAAGATCCATAGACCGCAGATTCTGTCTAACACTTCAAATCAGCCGATGGCTAACGCAGTTGTGCGAGGCCTTAAGAAAACATGGAAACAAACGTTTCCTGCCGAGGTTGGCGCGCTTGCGCCGTCCGGAATGATCATCGATCAGACCTTCCGATATTGGAGCTATGATCCGACTAACCATGGATGGGCGAGCTCTTATCCTCAGGTGTTAGTGCGCCGCAACCCTGAAATAGGCGGAGCGTATAACCTTGATATCAAGAAATACCGCGATCTGAGCAGATTTCGGTATCAGTCGAGGATCATTAGTTTGTCTGCAGTCGGCCGCTAACAGAGGCTCTTTGCGATAGTGACTGCACGGTCGATCATCTGGGAGAGGTTAGATTATCCTGGGCATGAGTCAGCTCGGCTCGAGCAGTCGCCAAACGGGTGGTTCTTCCGGGGTACCGCGGTCTTTCACATCGATCAGCGGCCCTGTCGCCTCGATTACACGATCCGGTGCGATCAAGAATGGCGCACCGAAGATGTGGCGCTCGATGGCTGGGTAGGGAGCGAGCTCGTTCGACATGAGATCAAAGTCGATGCACGCAGACATTGGTATTTTGATGGTGCGGAAAGACCTGATCTGGATGGATGCTTTGACATTGATTTAGGTTTCAGCCCGTTGACGAACACGTTGCCCATTCGCAGGCTCAACCTGGTGGTTGGAGCTTCCTCGCCAGTCCGCGCGGCCTGGGTTCCTGTACCTGGTTTTGACTTGCGCCTCCTCGACCAGGTCTATACGCGGCTCGATGTTTCACGTTACCGGTACGAAAGTGGTGGAGGGCGATTTGTTGCCGACCTGGAGGTGGATGAAGAGGGTTTGGTGATAGAATACCCAGGGTTTTGGCGGGTTTGCAGGTAAACGCCCAAGTACGCCGGATTTTTGTTATCGTTATCGTTCTCGTCCTCGTCCTTGTCCTCGAAGAGCGCTGCAGGCTAGGTTGAGGTGGTCTAATCAAGAGGCTTTGTTTTGCGCCTGGTAGTTCCAAACGCCGTTACTGGCGCAACTCGACCGAGGACGAGGACGAGGATGAGAACGAGGATGAGAACGACAAAGCGCGTCGATCCGCCAATGGCGCGATCAATCCGGAGTATCGCGCTGACCGGCCTGCCTGTATTGATCCATCAGAGCCAGAATCTCTTGACGGATTTCGAGTAGCTCGATGTTCCATTCGTCGATCGAGAACGGTAGAGGGACATTCTTTTGTTTGAGCTGGTTTGTACCTTCTATGGCGCGCGAGAGCTCGTTGAGCGCTCGCTTCAGCTTCGCGACTACCAGACCCTCCATGCCGAGACCCTCAAAGGCGCCTGTTGTCTGGATGCCGAGTGCTCCCGCGAGTTTCCCTCCGAGGACACTGAGGCTGCTCGCCATATCGCGTAGATCTTTGTCGCGCGCCTCACCAATCAAGTGGTGTAATTCAACAGCCCGGTCGCATACACGCTCGACTAAAGGATGGCGCCGAGGGGGAGTCCAATCGATCTCGTCGGAGTCCTCTGCCTCCAAATCGTCTGCTGCGAAGGCTGGCTCTGGGTGGTCTTCTTTGCCCAGCTCGGCTTGGGCATCGAGCATCTCCTCGATATGCCTCCAACCCATGGTGCGCGCGACCAAGCGGTCGCAGTCCGGATGACCCTTATATTTTTCCATTACCTCTCCGAGCTTATCTACGCGTCGATCTGACGCGCGGAGAAAGAGTTCCCATTCGTGTTCGGTTTCGGGCCCATTAGCGTAAACGGCTTCTTCGCGAGGGTCTGGGGTGCCGCCCACTCGGTCCAGGAAGTTTTGCAGCGCGCGAGCGCTTGCCTCCTGTTGGCGCGCCTCTTCTTCCTCAGACAACTCCCACGACGGCTCGCTCACGGTAACCTGATAGTCCACGGACTCGATTACGACGCGGCCATTCGTTTCGCTGTACCATTCTATATAGAGAGAGTTGGCGAAATGTGATGGTTTGTCTGCTCTCCAGTCGGAAGGGTCAAACCCTTCGATCAGGCGAACCTTTCGAGCGGCTGTCATATCGCCAGTGACGCCAGTTTGATTATTGCTTAACGTAAGAGCTGAGTCAGTGGTCGGCTTTGGATTCGAAAAGGTCAGCAGCCGCCCAGCCAGGTCTTTGTGACAATTGCCGGTCAGCCGCAGGACAAGTGGATCGCTGCGATCCGCTAGCCAAATTTTTCCTTCAACATGTGCGGGCGTTCGATTGTCGATCTCGCCCCGAACTACGCTTTCATTTATCCGCCAGGCCATGTCCGGATTATTGCATCAAATTGAGATAGCACAACACTAAATTTATAAGTTATGTATTTTTCTTTTTTTTCGCATAGATTGCCACGATCCCGAACACCAGATGACGCAAAGATACGGTGATTCTGCCAGCCTGTATCTTATCCCGGCCTGATGGCTATGTGGCGTGCAGGTGCCATGCAGCGAGTAATCATTTTCTCGAGCGTTATTTGGCCAAGCACTTTGTTGCCGGGCGCAGGAACTCGTGACTTCGAACGCGGAACGTGGAAGTTTTGTGCGTGGAACCTGGCACAAACGAACGACGCAGAGCGGAAGAACTTGTCCTCGAGGTGCAGCGACGGGCATTCCGTTACTTCTGGGAGCGGGCCAATGCTCAGACGGGACTGGTGGATGACCGGGCCAGCAACTTCGGTCACGAACGAGAGAATGTCGCCTCGATCGCAGCAACCGGATACGCTCTGGCCTCGCTTCCGGTTGCGGTTGAACATGCCTGGGTAAAACGGTCAGACGCTATTGAAAGAGCAAGTCTGACGCTGCGTTTCATTTTGGGAATGCCGAACGAGCGCGGCTGGCTTGTCCATTGGGTTGACGGCGCCAGCGGTGCCCGGGTGTGGGCGAGCGAGTATTCCAGTATTGATACCGCGTTACTTCTGGCGGGTGCTTTAGCCTGTGGCGAATTTTTTTCCAAAGATGCGCCTGACATTCTCACTCTCGCCGAGGAGCTATACGAGCGAATCGACTGGTGGTGGATGCTTACCAACGGCGGGACCCAGCCCGATAAACGCATCCTGGCCCAAGGCTGGAAGCCGGAGATCGGCTTTATCCCGAACAACTACGATACCTACGACGAATCCATTCTGCTCTATCTCCTTGGAATGGGCGCGCCTGCGAGACCGCTTCCTGCGAATTGTTGGACAGCGACCATCCGGAAAATACAGAACTACAACGGGATCGAGTCACTGAGGTCCGCCGGGCCCATATTCATTCATCAAATGCCTTCTGGGTTTTACTATCTTCGCGATCAGAGGGATGTTCTCGGCTGGGATTACTGGGTCTCATCCACGAATGCGATGTGGATCGATGCGCGGTTCTGCCGTGATCGCGCCGGCCAGCGGAAAACGTATGCGGAAGGTTTTTGGGGGTTAAATGCCAGTGATGGTCCAAGTGGGTATCGTGCGTATGGCGCGCCCGATGGTCCCGAGGATGGCACCGTCTCACCTACAGGGGCGATTAGTGCAATCACTTTTGTACCGGGGCTGGCGTTCTCCGCTGCGATTCGTCTTTATGATCGTCTGAGAGAGCGTCTGTGGGGAACTTACGGCTTTTCCAACGCATTTAACCTGGATGCAGACTATTTTGATCCGGATGTGATCGGGATTGATCTGGGAATGGTGTTAATAGCGATCGAGAACCGGCGCAGCGGTCTGGTCTGGAAGTTGATGGCAGGTCATCCTTCTACTCAACGCGCTCTTGCAGCGGCGGGTCTGAGGCACACGCTGGAGCCCCCGCCCAGACAGTTGTTGGCTAACGGTTCGCGCCCCAGTTAACGGAAAACCGAAAACTGAAAACCCGAAACCGGTGGACCGTCGACGGTCGAAGGTCGACTGAAAACGCCCCTCGTAACCCGCGCCTTCACTAAGCCGTCACACTCCGAGCGATGCTTGGGGTAGAAGCTTTGGCATGGAATCTGCCCTAGAAGGGTGCACCCTGATACAACAGCCGGGGCGAAATAAGAAAGAAACGACAAAATGCGCGCAATTTGCATGGAAATTCCGGATATGAACGCGGCACTACGCACGAACGCGTGCCGGATTCCTCGGTCTATTTCTGAAGCCTAACCGTTATGCGGAAACTACGATTTATTTTCCTACTCGTTGGACTTGTCCTGATTGGCGGTCTTTGGCTCTTCTTTGGGCGCCAGCAACAATCTCAAGCACCCGGCGGTGGGTTGCCCACGACGGGGCATGGCCAACATGCGGGCGCTGGCGAAGCACCAGGAGGGGGAGGCAGGCGAGGCGGAACACAGGCCGGAAACAACGCTGTGCCGGTCGTTGCCGGCGCGGTCCAGAAAAAAGATGTTCCGATTTATTTGGACGGCATTGGAACCGTCCAGGCTTACAACATGGTCACGATTAAGCCGCGGGTAGATGGCCAAATCCAGGAAATCGCTTTCAAGGAAGGCCAGGACGTAAAACAAGGTGACCTTTTGGCTGTCATTGATCCGCGGCCATACCAGGCTGCGCTTGATCAGGCGATCGGCAAAAAGTCGCAGGATGTTGCGCAACTGGCAAATGCCCGCACGGTGTTCCAAAGAGACAGCGAATTGCTGGCCAAGAAGGTCCTCGACCAGCAAACGTACGATACGCAGAAGTATCAGGTCGATCAGTTTGATGCTGCGATCAAAACGGACGATGCGAACATCGAAAGCGCGCAGGTACAGCTGAACTATACGCATATCACCGCACCGATTGACGGACGAGTCGGCGTTCGACTGGTCGACATGGGGAATATCGTACATGCGACCGACACGACGGGAATCGTAGTGATTACGCAGCTCAAACCGATTTCTGTGATCTTTACGCTGCCGCAACAACAACTTCAGCAGGTCAACGATGAAGCCGGCAAGGGAGGTTTGAAGGTGCGTGCGGTCGATCGGGATAACAGCAAACCGCTCGGAGAAGGCTCGCTGGCTGTGGTGGACAACCAGATCGATCCGCAAACGGGAACTTTTAAATTGAAGGCAACGTTCCCGAACGACGAACTGAAGCTATGGCCAGGCCAGTTCGTCAACGCACGGCTTCTGGTAAAGGTTCAGAAAGACGGACTAGTAGTTCCCGCATCGGTAGTTCAGCGAGGCCCACAGGGAACATTTGCCTATGTAATCAATCAGCAGAAGACGGCCGAGATGCGCCCGATCAAGGTTGGACAGGTCGAGGGCGGGTCGGCGTTGATCGAAGATGGACTGAAAGAAGGGGAACAAGTTGTAGTGGACGGTTACTACAAACTGCAGCCTGGAGCCCAGGTCGATATTACGAATCCGCAACCGAATCAGTCGCCGACGATAGGAAAAGAGCAGCCAAGAGCGGCCGCGCCGATGAGTGCTAGTGCTAGTGTTAGTGCTAGTTAAACGGCAACCGGATGGAGAACCGCGAACTCATAACCAACTAGCACTAACACTCACACTAACACTCACTCCATGAACATCTCCGAACCATTTATTCGGCGGCCGATCGCGACCTCCCTGTTGATGGCGGGCGTTATTCTGCTGGGGCTTTTTGGTTACTCGCTTTTGCCGATCTCCTCTTTGCCGACAGTTGATTTCCCAACAATCCAGATTGTTACGAGGTATCCTGGCGCGAGCCCGGATGTCATGACCTCGTCGGTCACAACGCCGCTGGAGGTGCAGTGCGGTCAGATCAGTGGTCTAACTTCGATGACGTCAGCGAGCTCGTTTGGAGTCAGCACGATCACGCTCCAATTCGCGCTCGATCGCGATATCGATGTGGCTGCGCAGGATGTGCAGGCGGCGATCAACGTCGCTCGGGGCACTTTGCCAACCGATCTGCCAAACCCGCCTACCTATAACAAGGTCAATCCGGCGGATACTCCGGTCATGACGCTTGCGGTTACCTCCGACGCTTTGCCGATCGAGAAAGTGAACGACTACGCGGATACGCTGATTGCGCAAAAGCTCAGCCAAGTTTCCGGGGTTGGACTGGTGACCATTGAAGGAAACCAGAAACCGGCGGTCCGGATCCAATTTACTCCGACCGCGCTGGCATCACTGGGGCTGGGGCCGGAGGACCTGCGAAACGGGATCAACGCCGCAAACGTTAACAACCCGAAAGGTAGCTTTAACGGCACAAAACAGTCCTACACCATTGGTTCGAACGACCAGGTGTTGAAGGCGGACGATTATAAACCGTTAATCGTCGCTTATCGTAACGGAGCGCCTGTCAGGTTAAGCGATGTCGCGACCGTGATCGACAGTGTCGAGAACAATGAGCTAGCGGCTTGGGTGGGGCGGCAGCCTGCGGTTCTGGTCGATATCCAGCGGCAGCCGGGCGCAAACATCATTCAGACGGTAGACCGGATTAAGCAGCTTCTGCCAAAGCTGACCGCCTCGGTTCCGCCGGCGGTTAAAGTGTCCATACTGACGGATCGAACCGAAACGATCCGCGCATCGGTCGGAGACGTTCAGTTCACACTGTTGTTGACCATTGCGCTGGTCGTTCTGGTTATCTTTCTGTTTCTGCGAAGACTGTGGGCGACGGTTATACCGAGTGTAGCTCTGCCACTTTCACTCATTGGGACGTTCGGGATCATGTATCTGATCGGATTCAGCCTGAACAATCTCTCGCTCATGGCTCTTACAATCTCGACCGGCTTCGTCGTCGATGACGCGATCGTCATGATCGAAAATATCTTCCGCTACATTGAAGCGGGTGAAAAACCGCTGGATGCGGCATTGAAAGGTGCGCGTCAGATTGGGTTCACTGTCGTTTCGCTCAGCATCTCTCTGATCGCCGTATTTATTCCGTTGCTCTTCATGACGGGAATCGTGGGCCGGCTGTTTCGCGAATTCGCGATTACGTTGAGCGTTGCGGTGATAGCGTCGGCAGTTGTTTCACTCACGCTTACCCCGATGATGTGCGCGAAGTTCTTGAAGCCGATCGAGCACGGAAAACAAGGGAAGTTCTTTCAATGGACTGAAGGCATTTTCCAAAAGAGTCTGAACCTGTACGAAGGGAGTTTGAAGTGGGTCCTGCGCCATCGCTTCCTGACGCTGATGGTTGCGATCGCAACCTTCGCGATCACGCTGTTTCTCTATGTGATTGTTCCCAAGGGATTGTTGCCGTTGCAGGATACGGGAGAAATCATTGGAGTGACCGACGCTGCGCAGAATATTTCTTTTGCAGCGATGGTCGATCGCCAGCAGCAAATCGCCGATATTGTTCGTCAGGATCCGGATGTGCAGAGCGTGGCGGCGTTCGTGGGTGCAGGGACTGTGAACCAAACACCAAACAGCGGCCGGCTTTACATCGTGTTGAAACCGAGACGAGCTCGCCAGGCAAGCGCTCAGCAGATCATTGCGCGTTTGCGGCAGGCGACGAACAATGTCCAAGGGATTTCGCTTTTCATGCAGGCCGCGCAGGACCTGCAGATCGATACCCGGGTCAGCCGTACGCAGTACCAGTATATTCTTGAGGATACAGACTCGAAAGAGCTCGGAGAGTGGTCTGACAAGCTGCTGCAAAAACTGCAACAATTGCCTGAGCTGCGCGACGTTGCAACGGATCAGCAGGCGCTAGGGTATCAGGTCTCGGTGAATGTCGACCGCGAAAAAGCATCCAGACTGAATGTGCAGACAGCGGCGATCGATAACGTGCTTTATGACTGCTTCGGACAGCGTCAGGTCTCCATCATTTTCACCCAATTGAACCAGTATCGGGTGATTCTGGAGGTGCTGCCGGATTTCAAGAATGCGCCGAGTTCGCTGGATCAGATTTATGTAAGCTCGAGCACAGGCCAGCAGATACCGCTTTCGGCCTTCGCCACAATGGAAACCACAACGGCGCCTCTCGTGGTGACTCACCAGGATCAGCTGCCAGCTGTAACCTTATCATTTAACGTCCGGCAGGGGGGCTCGCTTGGTGAAGCTGTGAGAACGTTGGAAGAGGCGAAGAACCAGATTGGAATGCCGGAGACGATCACGGGCGGGTTCTATGGGACTGCAGCCGAATTCCAATCCTCACTCCGTTCTGAGCCGTTCCTGATCCTGGCAGCGGTGATTGTTATCTACATCGTGCTGGGAGTCTTGTACGAGAGCTACATTCATCCGGTAACGATCCTGTCGACACTTCCATCCGCCGGGGTAGGCGCTTTACTCGCATTGCTTTTCACCGGGATCGATTTTTCGTTGATCGCTTTGATCGGGATTATTCTTTTGATCGGTATTGTTAAGAAGAATGCGATCATGATGATCGACTTCGCGCTCGACGCGGAGCGGGAGCAGGGATTGCCTCCGGAAGAGTCAATTTATCAAGCGTGCTTGCTCCGGTTCCGGCCGATCATGATGACCACTATGGCGGCATTGCTGGGCGCGTTGCCGTTGGCTGTTCAGGAAGGCACCGGCGCAGAACTCCGTAAGCCGTTAGGTATTACAATCGTTGGCGGCCTTTTGCTGTCCCAATTCCTGACTTTGTACACAACTCCGGTGATTTATTTGTACATGGACAAGCTCGGGAGGTTCCTTGCCCGAAGAAAACAAGCGAAAGAGCCGAGACCACAACTGCCTGAACCGGCTCATGTTTAAACTAGCACTAGCACTAACACTCGCACTCTCCTCGTGAGCATCTCTGAGCCATTTATTAAGCGTCCGATCGCGACCTCGTTGCTCGCGGTGGGAGTGCTTTTGGCTGGATTTCTTGCGTATTCGATGCTGCCGGTCGCATCGTTGCCACAGATCGATATTCCAACGATCATGGTGAGCGCGCAGTTGCCCGGTGTTGATCCGACGACCGCTGCAACCTCGCTGGCTGCTCCGCTCGAACGGCGCTTCTCTAATATCGCCGGGGTCACAGAAATGACCTCCACTAGCCAATTAGGCGGTTCGACGATCGTGCTTCAATTCGATTTGAATCGGGACATCAATGGCGCAGCCCGGGACGTGCAAGCAGCGATCAACGCAGCTTCCAACGAGCTGCCAGCCAATCTTCCCAACCCGCCGACCTACCGGAAAGCGAACCCAGCCGATGCTCCCGTCCTCATCCTCGCGCTGACTTCGGATACAACGCCGCTCTCCCAGCTCTACAACTACGCGTACGAGTTGCTCCAGCCCAGAATCTTACAGGTTCCCGGGGTAAGCGAGATGGATATCGGCGGCGGCGCGAAATCGGCCGTTCGTGTCCAAGTTGACCCGGCTTCACTGGCGTCTATGGGGCTGAGCCTCTCCGATATCGCGACGATGTTGCAATCGGTCAATCGCGACGCGCCAAAGGGCAGTCTGGGAGGTGATCAGATCGGGTTCACCATCAACAGCAATGACCA